>Ga0209630_10000276_pt1 | contig 60022 bp, 54 predicted proteins | sample COG_01_FD_184745 | JGI IMG/M metagenome (GOLD analysis project Ga0209630, IMG submission 184745) | Pelagic Microbial community sample from North Sea - COGITO 998_met_01 (SPAdes) (version 2) | ecosystem: Environmental > Aquatic > Marine > Neritic zone/Coastal water | place: Helgoland, sampling...
ACAGAAGCCTCAAATACATTTGGACATTGAAGAAGAGCATCCTCCACCTCCCTTGGATAGATATTTGAACCACCAGAAATTATCAAATCTTTAGATCTACCTTCCAACATAATATATCCATTGGAATCGATGCGCCCCAAGTCTCCAGTTTTTAACCATCCATCAATTAAGGTACTTTCTGTTGCAGAAGGATTATTCCAATACCCAACCATTACTGGGTCGCCATAAACACATATTTCTCCAATGTGATTTACTGGGAGCACATTTCCATTAGGGTCTTTTATAACAACATTTACTACGCTCTGTTTTCTTCCAACGCTAGATACTCGCTCTCTCCAGTTCCAGCTCTCTCTGTCCAAAATTTCATCTCTTTTTAGTACGGAAATGGCCATGGGGCACTCACCTTGACCAAATATTTGAACAAATCGTGGGCCCATAATTTTTACAGCATGAATGATATCTGCAAGATACATTGGGCCTCCCCCGTAGATGATGGTTCTAATACCTTCCATACAACTCATACTTTTTTCGGCTTGTCTCACCAATCTATTAACCATGGTCGGAGCTAAAAACATACAAACACTTTTTAACTTTAAACTTAGCTTAAGAACTTCTAATGGATCAAACCTACCTGAAACAGGGACCGAATGTCTGGCTCCAAGCTTAACAAATATTACATTATACAAACCCGCACCATGAGACATTGGAGCCGAATACAATGCGGTATCAGAGGAACTTACAGAGTCCACATCGGACAAGTAACCGTCGACCATAGCCTGTAAGTTTTTAGATGAAAGCATTACACCTTTAGGACTTCCAGTAGTACCAGATGTGTAAAATAACCATATTAGATCATTTTTACTTATTTTTACAGGACTACGGTCTGATGAAAACGAATATAATTCATAAAAACTCTTCTCTGTAGTTGAAATGACTGTAAGTTTTAATTGTGTGTATGCTCGGTCATTAAAAATACTTTTTTCATCTGTAAAAAGAACTTTGGAACCAGAGTCCTTTATTATCCATAAAGCTTCATCTACATGGAGTTTTGAATTGATGGGAACTACAACTCCCCCTAAAAACCAAACAGCATAAACTATTTCTAGATATTCTGTTGAATTAGCTAAAAAAATTGCGACCCTATCACTTTTTTTAACCCCTAATACGTTTTCCAAATAATCTGAAATAGAGGATGATCTATCTCTAAAAGTAGCATAATCAGCACTGCAGTGCTCTCCCTTTAATAAAGCTTCTTTTTTGGGGTGCTTATCAGCTATATTTACCAACCAATTCGCTAAATTCATAGTATTACCATTTTCAACATATTACCCATCATCTGTTTATAGTTAAAAACTAGTTAGGTTTTGATACACTAACAATCTTTAAATTTTCTAAATTTACCTATAATGAGGCTAAAAGAATAATTAACTAAAATTAAGGAAGTTTTTATGTCTAATACTAAAGAGATAGGTCTAAAAGGCTCTGCAACCTCTGTAATAGAGAATTTTAGGAACCTTTCTCCTTCAGAGAGAATCCGTCATATATCAAAAATAACCCATCTTTCTAATTATGAGTTATTAAACTTATCAGAACCAAACCGCTTACCGTTAAACGCCGCAAATGTAATGATTGAAAATGTAATAGGGAAAATTGAAATACCATTAGGTATTGCAACAAACTTTAGAGTAAATCTTAAAGATTACTTAATTCCGATGGCTATTGAAGAACCATCTGTAGTTGCAGCAGCGTCTAATATGGCAAAGGTAATCAGAGGTTCTGGAGGTTTTACAGCATCTAGTAATGATCCAATAATGAGGGCTCAAATACAAATTCTAGACGTAGCTGAGAGTGAGAAAGCGAAGTTAAGTCTAAAAAAGTTTGAGGCACAGATCATTAAATTAGCTAACTCAAAGGATAAAACTTTAATTAAATTGGGAGGGGGATGCAAAGCAGTTGAAGTTCACTCATTTAGTGATACTAAGGTTGGACCAATGATCGTTCTACACCTCTTAGTAGATGTGCGTGACGCAATGGGCGCAAATACAGTCAATACAATGGCTGAGACAATATCTCCCCTGCTAGAGAAAATTACTGGTGGCCGTGTACGATTAAGAATCTTATCTAATTTATCTGATAAGCGACTTTCAAAGGCATCTGTAAAAATACCCTTCTCAAAGTTAGGCTATCGCCATTTCCCTGGCGAGGAAGTTGCTAACGGAATTGTTGAGGCCTGTGCTCTAGCAGAAGTGGACCCCTACCGAGCAGCCACCCATAATAAGGGTATTATGAATGGAATTGATTCTGTTGGTTTAGCGACAGGAAACGATTGGCGAGCAATTGAAGCTGGTGCACATGCATGGGCAGCGAGGGGCGGTCGATATTCTTCTTTAACAAATTGGGAAATAGATGACTTTGAGTGCTTACTTGGATCAATAGAAATACCTATGGCAGTAGGGTTAGTCGGTGGAGCAACAGCAACACACCCTACTTCAAAATCATGTATAAATTTATTAGGTGTTCGCTCTTCCAGTGAGTTTGGACAAGTTCTTGCTGCTGTTGGATTAGCTCAAAATCTAGGTGCACTTCGCGCGTTAGCAACAGAAGGAATTCAGAGGGGCCATATGACTTTACATGCTAAAAATATAGCTATTGCCGCTGGTGCGGTAGGTTCGGAAGTTAACTCTGTTTCTCAGGAGATGATCCATGAAAAAGATATTTCCCTCGATAGAGCGGCCTCCTTGCTAGTAAAAAAAATTATTTATTAGTATAAGGCTTTTATGAAATATTTAATACCTCATAGGGGTACTAAATATTTAATTTTTTGCAGGTAGTTAATTAAATTTAACTTCTATACCTCTAAGTTTAATTCCATGTAACTCTGTGCTCCATACCTCGTCAGCCTTTATACTAAAAGCCCCTGTCAATGTGCCAGTAGCAACCAAATCGCCAGGATTAAGAATGACCTGACGTCCTAATTTTTTGTTATCTAGTAAAATATGCCGAAGTGCCTCTAACGGTCCAACATCAAGAATGTTTGACGCATGGCCTTTATCTACAGCCTTTCCATTACAGAACAAAGTAATATTAAAGCCAGATAACTCTTTAAGCCATATACTTTTATCTATTTTTAATATCTCTACAAACGGGCCATATAATAACGCACCATGTAGTCCAAAGGCAGCGATAGTATCCGCAGGTGTAAACTGCCAATTCTTAAAGATAGAGTGCACAATCTCAAATCCATGCGAAACATGAGAAACACAGTCTATTAGTTCCTCATTACTCATGCCAGCTTCTGGAGTCTTTTTTAACTTTAAAATAATTTCTGGCTCTATTCTAGGTTCTAATAATCCACTTATAGAGAAGGTTTTACTAATTTTCTTAACAGTTGTGTTATACATGGATCCAACAATAGGAGAGGAAGCATTGTACTCTTTCCAAATATTGCGATTTGTGAAACCCACCTTCAAGCCAACAGTATACTCTTTTCTGTTTACCCTTAGATGCTCGATTTCTTGAGCTATAATGTACGCATCCTCGACGGTTAGCATAGTAAAATAATTGGAAATCAAATCAATTTGTCTAGATGCATCCAAGGCTGCTATAATTTTAATAGCCTCAGTTTTCGCTTTTGATTTATCTAACACTCACTAATACCTTTTTAACTGTAAATTATTATCATAATTTAATGTTACTAAACTTCTTTTTCTTCGTTGCTAATATTTTATACTTTTCCCTTGCTACAAGATTTCCATTTAAACCTATCATGAAAATAATAATTTATTAACACGATTGCATCAAACCATCCAAAAATATCAACTTAAACTATAAAAAGGTAAATATTACTCATTTGGTTTTCTTGTACTTTTAGTGTTCATGGATCTCCTTAGTCTAGTAATGGAACAAACATAATACTGTGGGACTTACTCTTTATAGATGAGTGCATTACGAATGAATAATACTAAGATTCCAATCAGCCCACCTAGGAAGATGGAAAGGCATAGTGTCTTTAAGAAACTGGTATTTTTTTTCAAAACTACTGGATATAAGTCGTATGAGATGGACTTAAATTTATCAGAGCCCATTGGAGTCGCTGAAACAAGTTTTTTTATCCTATTTATAGTTTTGTCTTGTAATATTTCATCCTTTTCAAGTTCAACTGCTATCAGTTCGTCTATGAATATTAGTGGGTCTTTCCTGGATAAAAGCATTTTTATTTCTTTGTCGATGGCAGTCAACCCCATAGTAAAAAAAGGTTGGCCCGTGATACCACTAACAGAAGTAGCGGGTTCTGAAATAGAGGGTTCTATCGAGGAATTTTTAGACAAAAGTATTCCTTCATCCATATCAAGAGCTTCTGCCAAGGATCTTTGTTCACTTAGAGAGGTTAATTTAGCTTTTTTTGTTAGTTCCTCTTTTTTTAGAAGTCTTTTTGTGGTCATGCCAAGATCTTCTAGTTTTTGCATACTACTATTAGAATAAGCCTGTAAGATTTTTTCAATATTTGCCTTAAGTTTTGTGCTGACGCTTTCGTTCGCGGATACAAGCGCGTCAGATATCACTTTAATTGCCAAGTCAGGTTGAAGGGTTGTTACAGATAGTACCAATTTAGCCTGTTGTTTGAAGATATCGTTAGATTGTCTATTTTCTATTTTTGATATAGTGAAACTCCGAGCAGCCTTTTTAATTCTAAATAAAAAGTCTAACTCCGTTTCATCCTTAATTTTTTTGATGTACATATTTTCTATAATAGATGCCTCTAAACCTTCGTATGTCCGAAGCTCTTGCACAAATAGTAATTCTAATTTCTTACTATCTATAAACTTACTATCTTTACCACTAAAAGCTTTTATAAGTTTGGAATTATTTAGCTCTGCATAATTTGAAGCTTCCATATCCGAAATAGGAAATATTTCAACATTACCTTTATAGACTTGTGGGGTAATAAGCAGGTATATTAAAGCTATTATAAATATGACTGCAGTTATACCACTGATTATCCACTTTCCATCCCATATAGATCGCATTAGGTCAACAAGTTCGATTTCATCATTGTTTTTTTTAGGCTGCTCTGGGTTCATTATTTGATCTATTTCCTTATAGATATTATCAGTTTATTTATTTTACTGGTTAATTTTAATAAATCATAGGTATTTATTTTTACGTTGGGTCATTATGCAATATGGACAGGCTTTGCTATGATTCAGGGAAGAACTTGTCAAGGGACTTAACCTTTGCAGATGGACTATAATGGCTCAGGGAGTGGAAGAATAGTTAACAAAACAGCGAGCCAATAAAGTTTACGTAGATGGCAGTATTAAGTAGAAAGACATCTTTAAGGATAACAAGTTTTTGTATGTTGAAGTTCCAGCGTACTTCATTCCAGCACCTTAATAAATTTGATTTGAATTATTGTGCCCAATGAATCTCAGGTTCATAAAATTATTAACGTAAGGTTAGTTTTTTATAAACTTTCTTAATGCCTTTGATCGAACAGTAAAAATCAATAGATAGTAGCTTCCAAAAAATAAAAAAGTAGCAAAAATAAGTGTTAATACAGAAAGATAATTACTTTCTAAAAACAAAACTCCAAGAAATGAAATTAAAATACAAAACGGTAAAATTATTACCGTTGACATAGGGTTAGCTAATTTTTTTGAAATTCTACCACCAGAATATATTATCATTACTCTCATCACTAATTGGTGAAAGTGCATATAATCTGCTTGATTAATAGAGTTTTGTTTTAGGCAGCGGCGAAGAATAGCTAATATGGTATCCATGATCGGCCAAAAGAAAACACAAAATATTGCCCAAGCAGATATTTCTGGATGTTTTACGATTAGTGATATTGCAATCCAAGCAAGAAGATGACCATATGTATATGCCCCAGCGTCGCCTAAGAATATCAAGCCTTTCGGAAAATTCCAAATAAGAAAACCAAAAATAGAACCAACTAATAATATACAAAATGTTCCTAAACTGACTTCTCCAACTGAAAAGGATATCGTACAAAGTGCCAAACCTATTAACGCTATCACACCTGAGGCCAATCCATTGACTCCATCAATTAAATTTATAGAGTTTGAAACCCCTGCTGATGCAAACGCTGTAAAACATATAGCAAGAAAAGGAACTGTAAGTATTGGTGAAAAAATTGTGAGGTCTACATTATCCAACCATAGGCCAGTTAAATAAATTGCTATAAACCCAGAAACAATTCCTGCTTTTAATCTAAAAATTGGTCTTATATTATAGCCTAAATCTTCAAGACCACCGGCCACAAAAATGGGTATAGAGGAAAGAACTATAAAAAATATAAATTGATCAGCCGTTAAACAAACTGCTATTACTAATGCAGAAATTGCTGCCAGTCCTCCAACTCTAGATGTTAGTTTATTATGGGATGCTTGTTTAGCAGAAATAGCTTCATTAGCTTTTCTAACAGACATTATATCAAAATAATATAAGCCTCCAACGAAAAGTGATGATGTCAGAAAGGTTAAAAGAAAAAAGAAAAAAGAAAAAATATTAATAGCTTCCACCAATCACATTTTATAGTTCTATGTTCAAAAGCCAAATAACATATCAAGATTCAGATGACTATACGTAGGCATAGTTTGGCCATTTAATAACTTATATAATATTATATTCAATATAATAAATTCCTATTTAAACTTTTTTATAAAAAAACCAGCTCTGGTAATGTTAATACTTTAATAATAAAAAGAATTACTAATTTATGGATAAAACGAAAAATATGGAAAAATCAATTAATTTTAAAGACCTTACTCTTCTAGTTCCTGTCCTATTAATACCTATATTTGGATCATTTGCTCTTGGCTTTATATTATGTGTGGCTATATTACTTATCTTTTATTTCATAATTAAAAAAAATCAAAATAATACACCTTCTCAATTTAAAGCCCTCGGAGTAATTTTTGTATCTTATTATACATATTATACAGTCCAGGGTTTTTTTTACAGTAGTGATTTCTTACAGCATGTCCACGATACTGGAAAAATTTTTCCTATTCTAATAATTGGAGTTTTAGCTTTATTATTGAAACCTAATACATTTAAAGTAAATTATAGAATCTTAAGTTTAGTTGCCGTCTCCAGTATATACCTAACATCAATTTTAGCGTTAATTTTTCGTTTCTTCCCATCTGATGCAATTATATTAGGGCAAACCTTTACACAGAAGACTGGCGTACTGGGCCGCTTAGAAATGGGCACAGGTAACGCACTGCCTTTCGCTACTATTTTTATCACTTTAGCATTTTTGACCTGCCTAGGTTACGAAAGAAAATCCATTTGGGAAAAACTAATATCTTTTTCTGCCTTAATTTTAGCTGTATGGATTGTCGGATTTTGGAATCTATCCAGGGGTCCTTTGTTACTCGTTGCCCCTCTAATATTTCTTATGTTTTGGTATTTATTTAAAAACAGTAAATCTGAGAAGACCCGGTATCCGTTAATCTTAGGGTTTTTAGTTGTAACTTTATTAGCAATATCTTTTGTGGTAACGCAAAATCTTGGACATAGTATGTCAACAAACATGGTCAATGGCCTAAAAGAGCTAGTCGATAATGGAAGCCATGATTATTCAGTTAATGTTCGTCTAAACATCTATCAGGCGGGAGTTGAGGCTTTCTTAGCAAACCCAATTTTCGGGTTTGGAATCGGCAATTTATCAGACTCAATAAGACAATTTTTACCTGAAAATTTCTTTTTCGGAAAATCTCATTCACATAATATGTTCTTAAATCACCTAATCTCAGGGGGACTTGTTGGATTACCATTTTTACTGATGTTAGCTACGTCACCGTTACTCATTCTTTGGCAAAACCGAGATATTATTTCTATCAATGGTATTTATCTTTCGTTCTTGATTGTAATAACTATTTTTGGAGCCGGTATGAGTAATGTACTTTTCTTTCACGACCTACTTGCTGGCTTTTTTTCGGTATTGATTTTGATAGCAGCAATTGCGTCGAACACAAAAGATAATTAGTAACGATTATGTTGCTCCGTCCTCTTAACTGTAAAAGTTTTGATTTTAATTATTTAATCAGTGAACGACAGCAACTATTCAATTCAATCTAATTTAACTAGTTTTAGATGTGATAAGAGCAATTATATCATCAGTTAAACCAATAATTATTGAATGGAACTAATTTCTAGAATAAATATTTTCATATCTGATAATATCATCTTCACCCAGATATATACCTGTTTGAATCTCAATCAGGGTCATGAGAACTTTACCAGAGGTTTCCATGCGGGGGACAGCGCCAAGGGGAATAAATACCGATTATCTCTCGGTCAGTAGCTGAATTTTATCGTCAACTGTAACCCTGATAGTGCCTTCGATGACAATCCAATGTTCGGATCGGTGATTGTGGCTTTGTAAGCTAAGGGCAGTACCTGCATTGACGAGAATACGTTTTACTTAAGACCGGTTTTGCGTCACAAGGATTTCAAACCAACCCCATGGCCGATAATCTTTTGGAGATATTCCGCCTGCTGGATGCCATTTTCTCACAACTTAGTTACCACTCGTTTCATATCTTGAACGCAATCTTTATGTGCAACAAGGACTGCATCTGGCATGGCGATGGGGATAGAGATGGGGGTGGCGACAATATCATTAAGACCTAAACCAACCAAGTGCTGACATACACTTTCTGATCGTAACAACGCACTATGATAGTCAATTTCCATAACATTTTGCGTTGTAACAACGTCCTTATGATCTGGCCCTTGTTCTTTTCCACGCAGCGTTCCAATCTCCTAAGTCTAACCGTCCAGTCGAAAGACGGACGTCGATCAAATTATCTGCATATTCTATTACTGCATAGTCGATCAATATATCATGGCATTCTGTCCACGCTGCTAGATCAAAGCGCAGCACAAAACTAACCAAGTCATGGCTAAAGAAAAAGGCAGAGGACATTCCTTAGCTTTTCTGTGCGATTAATCATGATCGGCTGCCTCGATCGGCCCTTATGTGTTCGAAGCGTGAATGAAATAATTAAGAAATCTATTATACGCGTTAAAGGTCACAAGCCAAGTGATTGGGGGATTTCGGGGCACTTGCTTAGAATTGGGGCGAAGCAGGACTTATTAATTCAGGGACACAAGGCAACTGCTATAATGCGTATTGGGGGCCGGCAGAAATTTTGACTGCTATGACCCGTACTTAGGAATTGAATCATGTAAAGTGGGACAACAATAGCCACAACAGTTAATCGGTATAATTAAGTGCCCGCTTCAACTCGGTCGGCGGCTCAGGCAAATCCTTAAAAACCCTCCAAGCTATTTTAGTGCTTGGAATAAGAACAGCCCAAGCTGTAACAAAAATCACCACAAAGTAAATATATAGGCTCTTATTCGAGACAAACCACTCCTCAAGCGCTCCCTTATATGGAGCTATAACATTCGTATAGAAATCAACGGAAGCGATCGCACCATGCAAAATGTCTTCCTCACGACGAAATATAATAGAACCTACCCCTGAGATACCTGGCCGAACTTGCTTTATAAGACTCTGGGTGTTCTCCGAATAAGCCCCAAATGTTTGAGTAGTTAGCGGCCTTGGGCCGATAACACTCATATCGCCAAAAAAGATATTCAATAGCTGCGGCAACTCATTTATTTTGGTTTTACGCAAAAATGTGCCTACCGGTAGTACTCTAGGATCATCTCTCATGGTAACCGTACCAGTACCAATGTTTGGGCTATTTTTCAGCATAGTCGCGAACTTAAATAACTTAAATTTCTCACCCCCCTTACCGATGCGTTCCTGTAAAAAGAAAACCTCGCCTTCGCCAGTGAGTCTTAGTGTTATGACTATTGGCACCAACCAAGGAGAAAGGAACAATAATGCTATTCCAGAAAATAAAACGTCAAAAAACCGATACATTCTTACATCCTCTGATCTAAGTATTTACCAGTCTCTTTATGAGCAAACTCAGGCAGGAGTCCAAAATACAACTTAACAATATCATCTTTGGCCCAAGTACCCTTTTTTCTCAGACCATCAATTCTCCCCATAAAGTCGTCTAACTTAGCCTCATCAAAATCAGGCTGATTTTTAATAACCCCAACCGACTCAAAACGCTCCATATCTAAATCTTCATTATCAGTAAAAAACTCTTCGAAGTCTTTTTCACCCGTTGTGTCACTCTTGAAGAAATAACAAGGCCATTTCTTTTTGGCGATTAGCTCTTCAGCAATGTCTCGGGCTTCATCCTCAGACTCACACTCATAGGGTTCGTAGCCATGCTTTCTCAAGTAACGAACAGCAATCTCTGGGAAAGTAATCAGATGTAATTTCTCACTGAGTTTAGGAAAGAAAATATCCCTATTGTCACCAAGTAGCCCAGAGAGCAAACACAATTCTCCCGATTCTTGTGGTGTTACAAAATAACGCCGCACTTCGTTTGGTGCGGCAAATGGTTGCTTCTTAGCGAATCTTTGATTAAAACCATGCAAGAGCGACCCATCGGAAAAGGCTACGTTAGCAAACCGTGCCATGGATATTTTTTGGCTCAGACTCTCACGCATTAAAAACATTTCCATTATCCGCTTACTGGCACCCATCATATTCACGGGGTTAGCAGCTTTATCTGTTGAAACACAGAAGTACTTCTTAGCACCCATTTCTTTTGTTAATCGCAAAGTTTTAACTGTGTTAAACACGTTAACCATAATCATACGCATAAGCGTATAAGGATCTTTCTCACTTCTGACGTGCTTTAAAGCCGATAAGTTAAACACATAATCATAAGGACCCTCATCTTTCACTAAAGCTTCGAATTCAACAGATCCACAATCAACAGCAAAAGCCTTAAATTCACCAGAACCGTAACCAACAGTACTGCGAAGGTCACGAACAAGTTCAACCATGTTGTTTTCAGAAATATCGACCACATGAAGGACTTTGGGCTCACGTTTAAAAATTTCTCGAGTTACTGCCTGACCTATTGAACCTGCGCCTCCAACAACTAGAAACTTCGACTTAGCTACCGTGTCATTTAGCTCCTCTGAAAAACACTCTATATCAGTGCCGAATAATTCCTCATCCCTTCCTATTACTTCTAAGACATTCATATGTGAAATCCTTTTAAAGTTCAGTATCTAGTGACCAGCAACTATTTAAAGAATCCTTAACCTTAAACGGCGGTTTCCAACTAAGTTGTGATTTTGTGTATTCAATATTAACTTGCATTGAGCCGCACAATCGCTCGTATATTGGCGATTTACCCAACAGTCGGAGCGAAATATTCAATATAGTCAGAGGAAATTTAAATATATAAGATTTGTAACCTCCAGCTTCTGCAAGCCTAAAAAACAATGTAGATGTGCTCATATCATCATCATCACTAACCAAAAAGCATTTATTTTTTGCATTTGGGTGATTTAGGCAAATAACAATGAGATCTACCAAATTCTCTACACTGACTAAACTTCGTTTATTTTGTATGGACCCGAATGGCAAGGGGATAGGGAATCTAGTTAACTTAAGAAGGCTCGCAAAATTCCCTTTCACGCCCTTACCATAGACCAAAGGCGGCCGGATTATTACAATTTCCATTCCGTGGGCTTCACTGATCAGTTTAAGACCTACTTCAGCTTCAACCTTCGAAATACTATACGGATCTTGAGGATTAAAAGGATCACCACTTTTGAAAGCTTGACCCGGCTCCGTCTGCTCCCCTAATACTTTTATGGTACTTATGAATATAAATCGTTTAACACCAGCAATTGCCGCTTTCTTAGCAAGATTCAATGTTCCTACCGTATTCACATGACGGAACTCATCAAGAGGACAGTTGGCAGTATCGTTCATGACATGCGCCCTTGCCGCTACATGCACTACAACCTCTTTATCATTGAAAACTTGAGCTAAATCATTATCTGCGTCAAACGATACTTTCTGAAATTGCCGATGGTTACTTGGTTGGGTCCGTCCAATTGCCAAAGCCCCCTGAAAAGCCTCATTCTTTAAAAGGTGAGAGCCTAAAAATCCACTTCCACCAGTAAGAACAATTTTTTGCAACTGATTAACAAACTCCATATATTTCCTCGGTCATCTAACGCATAATTTCCTGCTTATCAAACATTTTTATAAATTCCTATCGAGGCTTAATAGAATAGATCAGAGGTTCAAATTTTTAACTGAGTGTTTTAAGTCAACCGGAGGGAAGACAGCGCAGTCATAAATTTCTGATTTTACAAATTATTCACTGCACCCATTGATCCTAGTTAAAATTCGCTTACTCATCGTCTTATACTCAAACAATTTTGGAAGAACCTATAAAATAATTTGCGCCAGCAACTAACACTCTCATTTTCGCAAAAGCTGAAGAAGTTTTGAAGGGTATTTTGACAGTAGCATTAAAATATTTGTTTTTAGCCCGTTGTCTTGACAAGCACGCAAAACTTCCTTGTTGAGTAATATGGTACTCCTAAGTCCACTTGTGCTTATACCACCAACCTGCATTCTCACAATGACACCTCGTACATAAACAGATTTAATGCTCATAGAAGTCATCATTCGACATAAAAACTCATAATCAGCCGCTATTTGATAATGAGTTTTGAATAACCCCAAAACACTATAGACATCCTTACGAATGAAAATCGCCGGATGAGCTGGCATCTTACCCCAAGACAAATTTCCCTTAGTCAATTTAGTTGACCGGTAAACTCTAACTACTCTGTTTGTATTGTTTTGCGAGAAAAAAGAGACGTCACCGTAAACGACATCGACATCGACATCATTTTTAAAAACTTGCGCTATGGTTAACAGACTATTTTCACTTTCGTAAAAATCATCAGAATGTAAAAAACAGATTACGTCTCCAGTAGCAGCCTGAATACCCTTATTAAGAGCGTCATAAATGCCTTCATCGGGTTCTGTTATGAAACAGTCATCAGAACCTAACACCGACCTTACTATGTCCTGTGTGCCATCGGAAGAATTACCATCCACAACTATAACTTCAATGTTGCTATATGATTGTTTTTTTATACTTAACAAAGCTCTAGAAATAGTTTCTTTTCGATTATATACAGCGGTGATCACTGATATTTTAATCAACTTTTCTTCGTCATTTGTATTAACCTCACTATTCTCTTTCAATTCGAATCCTTTTGTGGCGTCTATGAGCATTGCCTAAACTCTCAAATATTATCCGAGTGGTTTCTTAGCCAAGCACAGGTTATCTCCACTCCATCATCTATAGAGTGCGGAGTTGCACCACAATAACTCTCTAGAACATCAGTGTTATGGACCATTTCAGTGCACATGTTACTGAGTCTAGATGTATTCATTGGAGGATTTTGGAGTCCCAAAAACTTCAAAAGATCACCTATCCGTGCAGCAATCTTGAGTATTAAAAAAGGAACTTCTCTCACTGGTCGAGAATGGAGTGAGTATTGAATTTTATCTGCCCAACTCTTCAATTCAATGGGCTCATAATCTGCCAAATAAACAGTCTGACTATCAAGCCTATTATCTAAGGCTCTTCCTATACAATCTAATTGATAAACTACGTTGTATATAAAACCATATGATCTTCTGACCCTTAGACCATTTGGATGAACATAAACATTTCTTTTAATCGCAGTAAAAAAATCGCGATAGGGAGTACCAAACCATGGACCCCAAATAGAAGTAGGACGAACTATAATCCAAGGAAATCTTGTTATTGCACTTCTCACTATCTCTTCACCGCAAACTTTACTTCTGCCATAAATAGTATCTGGACAATAATCATCATCTTTCACTGGGATATAACCGAGTCTACATACTAGCATTGAGGACGAAAAAATAACCTTCTTAAGGTTATCTATAGTATTTAAAGTTGTTATGAGATTTCTAACACCTTGTATGTTTGCATCATAATCGGAAATTTCAGAGCCACCTAAATCAGTCCTTGCCGCCATATGAAATACAATATCTGGCGAAAAGTCTTGAACAACAGTTCTGAGTTTCTCTTGATCTAACAAATCTAGTTGGGACCATAAGTCCAAATGCTTTGAATTTCGCGGACTTTGAACATCAATATTGAGTACGTCATCCCCATTGGATTTAAAATGTTCGACTAGATTTGTACCTATGAAACCAGATCCACCAGTGATTAATACCTTTTTAGACATGAAATTATCCTTTTGTAAAAACACCATAGTAGCAATATTGTTGCATCCTGGTGTCTAACCAATCCCACTCAAAAGGCATGGAAAATATTGCCTGAACTTCATATCCCAGAGAAACAAAAGTTTTCTCTAAGTCCTCTTTTGAATAATATACTTCATGATCTGGGGCTGTCTTGAATCCCAAAATTCCCGGTACACCAATCACTATCGTACCTCCTTTTTTTAAAACTCTCGTCATTTCTGATAGTATCGGAGCGGGATCTTCAATATGCTCAAGCACATTGTCCATGTTTATTGAGTCAACCTCGCCATCATTGAAAGGTAAGTGATTAATTTCCATCAATCTGACATCTAAACCTTTTGATTTACAATATTCTACATTATCGGGATTAATATCAATCCCAATAGTGTTTGGCCTGAACCGAATGAAATCACCAAGTCCCGACCCGATATCTACAGTGACCCCCGATAAGAATTTACATAACCGAGGGTACAACAAAAATCTTCTATATATTTGCCCCTTGATTGTTTTTTTCTTTAAAAATTCATGATATTCATCATAAATAATTTGCTTCAACGTATTTTCTCCTTCAAAGGTTGATCTTGGGGAACTTCATATTAATCCCCCTCCACTAGTTTCAAGTATTTTTGAGAAGATTCCTCTTGCCGAAAAAACTTTGGTAAAAAATCTATAGATTGTGATTGCTCATTCACTAGTTCAAGACCGGACAACATTGCATAATATAAATCACTATCGGTTTCAAAAAGGATACCATTAGAGCCACTATTGACCAGTTCCGCATTACCATCGATCTTCCTTAGAATGCATGGCAACCCAATAAATAAAGCCTCTAAAGAAGCTCGAGATGTCCCTTCCGATAAGGATGGAAGAATAAATACATCAGCTTTAGATATTACTAAATAAGGATTCGGTAATTGCCCATGTATCGTCACCACCTCGCGGAGATCCAAATCGAAAACTTTATCAATGGTATCTTTCATTAGAGGACCATCGCCAATTAAATCAAGATGCAGATCAAAGCCCTCATCATGGAGCTTTTTAACAGTTTCCACCAAGAGTAAAGGCTTTTTCCTTGATGAAACAGATCCCACAAAAACAAAACGTTTTGCATTTGTGATAGCACTGTTATTCATCTTTCTGTAACGACCTAACTGGGTTTCATCTACAAAATTACCTATGATACTTGGCCTTCGACGAGTAAACATTTGGATTTGATGCGCCATAGGCAACGACATAGCAACGACTTTATCAAATTTTATTAGTGAAACTAGATGTATAATTGCTATAGGCAGTCCTAATATGCCATAGTCCATTTTATAGATGTTAACTAAATTTCCTCTTATGCTAGAACATGTAATTGCATACCGGCGACAAAAGATATTGATAAAGTCTGCTGAAAAACACATCGATATCGAGGCTACTTCATCTTTGTTCCCGGCTTCCGCTAGTAAATTTTTATATTGCCTCAATCGGCCAAATATACCTGAGCTCGTTGCACTCAAACAGACACGTCTAATCCGCTCATCTATAAATGCAGATGCACCAGGGCCATCCTTCACAGAAACTAGTGTGATTTGTCTTTCGTTAATTAACGAATTAGCAAGCGCAATAGCACCCTTCACCGGACCCGTGGGACTGAGAGACGGAACTAAAATAAAGATCTTCCTTCTCATTCGACTTTCCCGCCATGCAGAAGACGCTTTGCTCGAATCGTCCAAGTGTAGTTATTACAATAATCGTGATGAGCGCATATCCCTAAAGAATTAGCGAACCTATCATCACTCAACAATTTTTCGAGCGCAATAGCCCATTCCTTTGCATCTTCAGGGCGAACAAGTAGCGAATTCTTATTATTCTGAAGTACTTCGCATAAGACGGGTAGCTCTGATGAGATTATCGGGACTCCCGTGGCCATGTATTCAAACATCTTCATGGGCGACATCCATTTTGCCGTATCATGGCCCTTAAGGCCTATTGAAACACTTCTCTGATAAGGCATTAAGAGAATATCTACTGATTTCATCGCTTGTTGAGCTACTGGGTGAGGCACATGCCCCATATAAATAACGTTTAAATTTCGATTTAAATTTCGTCTATACTGAACATCCGATTCATTGCCTCCAAAAAGAAGGAACAAGACCTCGGGATGTATTTGAGCCATCTGTTCGATTATTTCGACGCCACGCCCACTATATAGATGACCAAAATATCCACAAACACCTCGCCACATACCTTTTGTCTCAGGGAAAATCTCTTCCAGTAAGGGGCGCCGTTTATTCCTCGGTAAAGGTTCTATTTTTTCAGGAGCAGCATCTGGCAGTACTAGCGTCTTAAATGGCTCTCTACGATGATGCTCTGTAAGACACTCTTTCAATTTATCAGAGATAACAACTGTCACAACCCATCGTTTTCTCATAATAAGGCTTTGAAGAAATTTCCGGAAGCCTTGCTCAAGTTGATGAGTCTCAAACAATATATGTTTTCTTAGAATTACGGAAATTATAAAAGAAGCATATAAATTTCTAGAAAGGATAATATCAGGCCAACCCGTCCGGAAAAGATCAAAAATAGCAAGCAATGCAATACACAGATTATTTCCATAATCAAACCTGTTCCAAAACGTGACTAATCTCACACCAGGAAGGCTATTGCCGTATGCATCGCCCAAAGAATCTTGTAATTCAGTCTCATTTCGCAATGTTCGCTTTGCATACAGCGCTAACTCGGTGACAAAAGGCGTCAAAGCAATACATTGCATGATTACATGGACAGAATTTGCAGTTCGGGAGGGTAAGACAGAAGGGGAAATGTAGGCAAATTTCATTTTTAACCTACTTCCTCAAGATTTTTTAAGAGCAGAATGATAACCAATCCCTGGGTAATCAACAAATCCCCAATTGGATATATTTGATGGATTGAACGCGACATCGATCCTAGCCAAACAAAGCATACGAAACCAAGAATCCCATAAATTTGATTCGCTCCAGTCTCGCGAATATTCAGTCCAATGGGTATGTATTCGGCTATTCTTTGGTCTCAAAAGAGTAACTGCGTACCTTAGTCTTTCTTGCTGAGCAAGGCCACTAACAGAGAGTACATGTTGCGCTGATTTATATAAGTTTTTTATAGACAACGGCCTAACCTGATGCGACTCGCAAAATCCACCGTCTAAGTTTTGTTCATTTAGTATGCTCTCCCCAGTCCTTATAAGTAACTGTTTATGTTTACGAATCGAATTCTCTCCTGCTCCAGTAATAATAAAGGTTGCATCATAATCATAGCAGCCTCCTCCCCCTGGATAAGGAGCATAATGGCCCTCATCATCAGCCAGACGAGCGACACTATTTGCAGCGGTTTCCCAAGGCACTTTTTTGACATCAAAGTAGTCTAATATCTCATACTGATGATATCCATTTTGGAATTGGAGATGAGACATTGAAGTCTGCACACCCCAAAATCCAAATTCATTAAACGAATTAAGATGAAGACTTAACCATTCTGTTAATAAGCTCTGAACGTTTTTGTCAAAATGACTCCCAGAATGCCAAAGAATGATCGCTAAGAACATAGCATGATTACCACTTTGAGCTTTCCCATCTAAAGCGCCAAATTTCCAAAGATCTCGCTCAACATCAAGAGAAACTAGAGGTAAAACGTGGTCCTCTAAAGGATCCATTTTTATCCGATTAATAACCGCTAAAGCACTGAGAGAAAATGTCAATAACTGCAAGTAAGCCTTATCAGATGACAAACAAATCTGTAGTTTTTCTCGCTGATTTCGCATCAAATCTAAGTCGCGACGGATCGCGACGGCAAGTATATTCGCATGCTGACTCAGCCAGTTTTCATCAAGTAGCAATTTAAGACCAAAAATTGCGAAGCATCTAGCATATGGGCTTACCTCAGACGCTGACGACAAATGAAAACAACCATCTGACGCTGATACTTGACTGATAAACTCGCGATATCTTTTCTTAGCATCATGTAATAATTGTTGATTCAACATTTGGGTTTCAGAGAGTCGACACCAACATTTGGAGACACTAGAGCAAACGTTGTCGCAACATCTGAAAATAATGTCCCAACAAGATAGCGGATCATTTGTAAGGGGTGGGTTTTCCAAGCTTCAATTTTAGTTATGTGAGAAAATCCAGCCCTCCTTAACAACCTCTTTATAGAGAGGCTATTAAAACCTTGAAGATGTTCATAGGGGGAAAGCAAATGCATTGAATCACCAGAAAAAGGGAAATCATTCCATAATTTTTTGCGTCTGAATCGACTAATATTGGGAGTAGTGATACGGAGAACACTATCATTTTTTAAAAATTGCGTTAGACCCCGAAGTATTTCGTAAGGATCTTGAGCGTGCTCAAGTACCTGTTCTAGATTAACAACATCAAAACAGAGGCCGTTTAATTCATTTAATTCGTTGACCAAGACAAATCCTTCCTTAAAACCATCACTTGACCTACTTTCACTTGGCTCATAAGCCCAAACTTGAAAACCTGCGCGAACAGCCGCTTTAGACCACTTTCCTCTTCCACTTCCATAGTCTAAAAATGTAGGCGTCTCATTTGAAATACTTTTAGCAAGGCTGAAGAGATTTTTCATACTTTTTAATACTGTTGCATTTGGTTCATGAGACACTGCATTTGAGTTCAAAGGAACACTGGACCCATACATTTCAAGTAGAGACAAAAATTCTGGATGAGTGTGATGCCATAAATGCTGACAATCAGCACATTCTTTAACTTGTAAATCTAAGTGATCCATCCAAGCATTCATGCATCCTTTATATTTGCGATCGCTGAGTGCCTCAAAACACTCCCAATGTTTCGGCCTAGGAGTAAAAACCGTAGTTGTCGCTTCACAACCGCATGCAGGACAGTTTTCTACTGTAATAAATCTCATTCTTTTCCCCCTAAAAAATCTACCACTTGATTCCCTTTAAAAAGGCATCCGCGTCTATATTGTCCTTATACTTTTTTACTACAGAGAAAATTTTCCTCATAACTTGTTCCGTCAGAAAGTTAGGTTGGACACCTAAATCCTGTAATCCTTGATAAGTAGGATTATAATAATGTTCCTCTGCCTCTTTTCGAGGATTTGTAATCGATCTTACCTCCACATCAAATCCACACTCTTTACCAACTCTTTGTGTTAAAGCGGCTAATTCATTAACACTGAAAGTTTCCATGATCTGATTGAAGATCCTAAGTTCACCACTCCTAGGCGCAGATTTTTCAGTTAGATGAATGCACTGTAGTGTATCCTTTATATTTAAGTATCCACGCGTTTGACCACCGGCACCATAAACAGTTAATGGATGCCCAACAACTGCTTGCGTCACAAACCTATTGACGACTGTCCCAAAGATTTCATCATAGTTGAATATTGTTTTAAGCCTATCATCAATATTTGATTCATCAGTCTCTATTCCGTAGACAGGACCTTGCATTAAGTCTGTAACTTTTAGGCCCCACATTCTGACTGCAAACCAAAGCAAGTCAGTATCCATAATCTTAGTAGTATGGTAGATGCTGTTAGCCTGCCTCGGAAATAAAAATTTGTCTTCTCGACCCTTATGCTCAACTCTTAACCAACCCTCTTCAATGTCAATATTTGGAGTTCCATATTCTCCCATCGTTCCTAACTTGATTATATGAGTATCCTTTGAAAAGTCTCTCACTGCCCACATAAGATTATTAGTAACTCTTAGGTTATTAACAAGGGTCACATCTGCAAACTGATAATCCTTCATAGAGTATGGTGCAGAAGGTTGCTCTGCATAGTGAATTACTGTACCAGGAAGACCTGAAAAACTATAATCTATTGCCCACTGGTACTTAATACTACCATCAAAAAGTGACCGCATCGCAACTGGTTCAGCTAGGTCACAGATTACTACTTTAATTTGATAGCCTGTTAACTCATGCCAGATTTTAGCCCGCTCTACAAGAGTTGGCACCGGGTAGAGCATACCTGTATCGAGTTGAGTACAGGCATTACGCCTGAAATAGTTATCTACTACGGTAACACTATACCCTCGTTTGGACAAGTACATTGCCGTAGGCCAGCCTAAGTAGCCATCGCCACCTAAAATAAGGATGCTAGACATATCGATCTCCATACATGTGCTTTTTGGAATATAAAATTATGGTCATAAAGGGTAGTAACGAGAAGTAAACAGGGATTGTATTTGTAAAAATTAAAACCGAGAACATAAATAAATGCACAACAAAAGTATCATGTCCTGACTGGTGCTTTATGTACAACGGCTTTAAAAGCAACATAAACACAACGGTACCAACAATACCCACAGAAGAGAAAAGCATGAACTGAAAAGAATGAATTCCAGTACCAAATATGTCCAACATATAAGATTCAGTCTGCCCAACACCAATCAATGGACTGCTAATAACATTTAACAGAGCAAAATAATTAACAAATATTCTTGATACCGAACTTATTGATTTATCATCTCCTAATCTAGCGTCTCCCAACGAGCTGATATAATTATTTCCTGCCATTGATAACTCATCTAAATCTGCGCGAGCTACATAATCAGCCAAAATAAAAAAACTTTCACCCAAAAAAACTTTTATATTAAGAATTACAATGGAAGTCAAAAATACACTCGACACTGCCACTAGCAGGACAGTTGTCCATTTTATTTTCTTAGTAAAAATATATTTATAAATAATTATGAGGGCAAGGATCATAACAGCACCCCTAGTAGTATTGAGCAAAATGACACACAGATTGATCAAAAAATAAAGGTTTGGACGTCTAACAGATAACAAGTCGCTCCTAAATAAAAGTATAAAACACGCAAATAACGAGTAATAGGACATGCCGTTCGCATTTTTGAAATTAGTGCCTGCTAACTCATAAGCAAACTCGAAGTATAAAAGCAACCAGTACCCTATAAAAAATACTGAGAAATACGTAATAGTTTTTAACGTGAAGGAAATATGAAAGTATCGCACACTGTCATTGGACATTAATAAATAAATGCCATATAGAACGAATACTATAATGCTCCCATAAAATGGGCTATAAAACAACATTCTAAGATCAGTTAACCCTTTGAATCCTTGTCTTCCTAAAGAGATATGCACATACTCAATAAGACAAAAAGATAGCAAGAAAAATAGCACTTTGAGGGCTCTCTTATTAACTGAACCCAATAGAACTTTTATTGACCTATTTGGTAAGAATCTTAATTTCATTTCTAGGCTAGTGTTAACTATTGGCTTTTGATCGGGTAGTTTATAGCTGCTAGTTCGTGCCATAGCGGACATTCTCAATAAAATCATAATTAGGAGTAAATAGGCTTGCGTATAGGGGGCCAAAAAATACATTACAAATGCATCAGTGCCTAACAATACTACGATAAACGCTAACGCAGGACTCAACAGAATTATTATCAGTCTATCTGCGGCCATAAGTTTGACAAAGACCATTATCTATAAAGATATTTTCTTGCCTCCTGGTAATAAAGAATTCATGTGTCATATACAAACGACCCAAGAGCCAAATGCTCAGAAAATGTCGCAGTATTAATTAATTCAGTCTTAACAACTTTTTTTCTTTGCTCCACAAAAAAACTTTCTATTTTTTCAGTCAATATAGGCTTGTTCTGCATTATTTTAAACAGATCATCAATAACTGAACCATGCCTAGACAACTCCCAATCAATAATATAGACGCCCTCAGCGCTCGCAATAACGTTTCCAAGCGATAGATCTCCATGGACTGAGGAACAAATGATCTCTTTATAGACGATATCTTTATTAGGAAAATCTTGAGAATCAGTTAGATCTAATATTTTTCCTGTAGCATTCGGATGAATTTCATTGAAGCCTCTCCACGAGATACCGTTTTCGATGTAGTATGAGAACATAGTTTCGAGTAATAACCTTAAAACTTGTTCACTATTGTTGTCGTCCCAATTGACCGCTCTTCCTAAAACAATTTCATCCGAATAACATGTAATATTAGACTTGTTAATTAGCTTTATTAGTCGGGGAACCCTAATCTTAGAATGCTTAAGCTGAATATTATTCCTAATATCCCACTCATTGAGTAAATCATCTTTTGATCTTACTCCACCGGGAGCGAAACATTTTACTCTTACAGCTGTGTCTAGAAAGAAAACACTAATATGATTTCTTATGTGAATAACGTCGGCATCTGAGTGGAAAAATACTTTAGTCTTGAACAACAGTTTATATATTAGCTTTAACCTAGCCAAGAACCTTAGAGACAAGAACGTCCCAAGCCTATCGTTTTGCCAAAAAAAACCTTTAAGTAAACACCAAATAATTGATGTTACGCAAACATACCTACCTTTATCGAATTCGATATAAACTGCTTTAGACTCCTCTCTAGAAAACTCTAAAGCAATGCTTCGTAATGCCAAGTTAATCATGCTATGACTAAAATATTTGAACTTTAATTCCATTATCTACACTATGCCAACCACTTTAAGGAAAAATTCAATCTTTTACCAAAACAACTAAATAATATCCTCAGGACTCCCACTTTCTAGCACTTCGCCATCCCCGAGCCTATAAATGCAGTCACAATGCATGACAGTTGAAAGCCTATGAGCTATAACAATCATTGTCTTTTTACCTTTAAGTTGACGTATTTCTGAAACTATTTCGTCCTCAGTTGTATCATCAAGGGCGCTTGTCGCCTCATCAAGCACCAACACATCGCGATCATGATAAAAAGCTCTTGCTAGAGAAACTCTCTGCTTTTGCCCACCCGAAAGTCTCACTCCTCTTTCGCCAACAATAGTATCGAGGCCTTCCGGCATCGCCTCTACCAAATCCGACAACCTAGCGGCCTTGAGAGATGCCAGGACTTTTTCATTATCAATATCCTGATCTACCACGCCCAAGGCAATATTCCTTTTTAAAGAGTCATCTATTAAAAACGCGTCTTGAGGGATATAAGCAACGTGACTTCTCCAAGTGGACAGCGTCTCCTCTAGCGGTTTTCCATTGTATAATAATTCGCCAGATTGCGGCTTTAATAGCCCCAAAATCATATCAACTAAAGTGGTTTTACCTGATCCAGACGCCCCAATTAAACCAATTGCTTGGCCGGAATGAAGATCTAGATTAATGTCCGTCAAAGCTTGGATTGTGTGTGAATTAGGATAATAAAAAGACGCATTTTTGATCGATAAACTTGTAAAAGTATCAGAAATTTTTTCACTATGTTGCGCCTGCGAAATTTCATCTATGCTAGTGATATCTTCATATAGTCGAGATACACTATTTCGTTGATGACGAAGAGTTACAAGGCCCTTGGAAAAAACACTTACCGTTGGAACCAGGCGCATTGCCGCTAAACCGAATACAGCAAGAACAGGAATTGCTGACTGTATGCTCTGGTTCTGATTTAATACAATCGTAACTAGGATCACAACGGCAAGTACCACCAAGAGTTCGATAAGGTATCTCGGCACAGCACCAATCACACTAGTGCGAATGTGATAGTTTCCATATCTTATTGAATTATTTTTAACTTTATCATGAAAAAAACCTTCAAGACCTAGGACTCTAAGTTCTTTAAGCCCCCCCATCCCCTCATGTATGCCTTTGATGATTTTTGAAATCGCCAAATTTGATTTTTGACCATAATTTCTCACTGTGTTCTTAAATATTTGATCATATCCGTATAGGGCGGGAATGATTATCGCGCTGAGTAATATAACTGATGCAACATTACTGTATAGAAGGAACAGTATAATTATCAAAGCCACAATCCCATCACTTAGCATTTTTAAGGAATTTGAAATGACCCCTTTGGCATAGTGATTCACTAGTATCTGAATGCTATTTATATAATCTGAACTGTTACGGTTAAGATAGACCTCATAGGGAAGAGACTGGTATTTATTCATTAGCTCAACTCTAAGACGAGTTTGCTGGTCAGTACTAAACCGGGTAATGGCATAATGTACTGCCGTACCAACTATAGTCTTTAAGAAAAACAATAGAACAATGGCAATACCTGTGAAACCAATGACATTGTTAGAGTCGACTAGTGAGGGCACTCTACTATTTATTTTATCAATAACTCTATCTGCAAACGCTGCATCTGATAGCATCCCTATATATGGTCCAATTATCGCAATTCCTGCTAAATCAAGTATCGACAAAAGCAAAAACAACATAATCATTCCCGGTAAACGCTTCTTATCCTTGCCAAGCAAAGTTAGGATTTCTACTAAATATTTTCTCATTTTTTTTGCATCATTAAGAGCTCTGAACTACCGTTATAAATTTCTCTACAACGACTTTAGATGTATATTTTATTGAATCGTGCGTGTTACCCGCAATATGGGGAGTCAATAGTAGCTTGTCTCCTGAGTATTTTTGTAGCTCTCTATCCCACTCGTTATCTGCTTCATAACTTATAAAGTCCATCGCTAACCCTGAAATAACATCTGACTTAACAGCCTCTATTAAAGCCGCTTTATTAATCAACTGAGGTCTAGCAGTATTAATAATATAAGGTTTTTTATGCATCTTCCTGAACTCATCAAAACTAAAAAAATCTTTAGTGGAGTCCAATAGAGGCAGATGAATAGAGATAATATCGCAAGAATTTAGTAATCTATTTTTCAACTCTAGAGAGTCACCTTTATCAAAAGACGTCCAATTTATTTCTAACGCATCCGCGTATGAAGCCATTTTCTGTCCTAAGCGACCAAAACCAAAAATACCCATCTTCTTACCTTTTAACTGTATACCCCTATAAATTTCCCTATCAGTAGTTTTTTCTTGGTCAATAAAGGGAATTTTTCGAACTAAAGATAAAAGCAAAGCTAAGCTAAACTCCGCCGTAGCAGAAACCTCTAAAATCTCTTGTGGATCAAGATTAATAACCCTAACACCGCGAGACGTCTTTATATGGTCGACACCGGTGGTACTTGAAATGATGTACCTTAAGTTATCGAACCGATTTAAAAATGCATCGTTAATTACATATTTCAAACCAACAAATATAGCCATTATGTCAGAATATGGGGTATTTTGATCATCGACATACACATTTTTAATAGCTGGATACAAATCAAAGTTAATCGACTCATAAATCTCTGGCTCAGTAATGAAAATGTTCAAATTAATTACTCAAAAATATTAAAATTTGCTAGATAAGAGCAAGCTAAAAAGGAGCCATTTCCCAACGATCGATAGGATAAGAAAAACATAGCCCAAATAGATAGCATTATTTTAGATCATTCCAGTTTATACTCTCGCCTTTGGTAATATCCCGTATAGACATTCTTCCAATAACTTTTTCATATTCAAGCACCGGAATTCCAACACAAGGCTTTTTCGCATCGAGGTGATTCCTTACTACAACTTCCCCCTTGAGAATCGTACTCTTTGCCACTAAACTTTTTGTGAAAAGTAATCGCATATCCTTCATTTCTTCGGCCATTAAGTCTTTATCAATTGGGTTTAAAAGTGCACATTCAAGGATCCGTATATTTTTAACGAGCAATGACAACTCCTCAATAGTCAGAGAAGCCTTAACATCAGCGCCAAAGCAATCTTTGTGCCATGTTACATGCAACTCCACCGCTTTTGCACCCATTGTCACGGCAGACAGTATCGGACCAAGTTCTCCTGAGTGGTCAGAAAATCCTACTGGGATCTTAAATCGCTCCATATACACCGGGATCATATTTAGTCCTAGCTTTTCAGGGGGACATGGATATCGATTCGTGCACTGCATTAATAGAACTGGGACATCTTGATTAGCTAACCTAGCAACACATGTATCTAACTCCTGCATATAGCTCATACCACTACTCAACATCACAGGCTCCTTTCCCTTCGCCAGTTCATCAAGTAACAAAAGATTATTAGTCTCACCGGAACCAACCTTCCACGCCTTTACGTCTATGCGCCTAAGCAACTGAACCGCTTCAATTGAAAAAGGAGTGCTCATAAAAACAAGACCCTTATCTTCTGCATGTTTCTTTAATTCAACCCACTCACCCTCTGAAAATGCGGTACGCTGCCAATAATCATAGCGATTCTCGTCTTGAGGAAAAATATCGACTCTAAAAGGCTCACCTGGTGAACTCTCGGCACTGGCAATATGGGTTTGAAACTTAACAGCATCAGCTCCCGCATGCGCAACTGCGTCAATGAACGCATGTGCTGATCCCAGACTTCCATCATGGGCAAGCCCAACCTCCGCAATAATAAAGCACGGGCTCTCACCACCAATTTTACGATCTCCGATAGAAAAATTACCATTACTCGACATCATTCATCTACTCCAATATAGCGAACGATCTCTGCGACCATTCGTTTTGAACAATCCGCTTGATGATAGATATTTTGAGGTTCAAATCGATTTGATATTTGCTTCGGTACTTCACTCTCAAGAAGATCATAATTATCTCCTATATCGATAGTGTTTGTATTTCTTTCGCGACCTATCTGTCGATAACCAACATTGATAAATGGCACACCAAAAGAAGCCGACTCCCTAATTCCAGAACTAGTATTTCCAATTAAACATGCGCAATGCGACATAGTATAGATATAATCCTCTAAAGGCATATGTCTAACCATAAAAAAATTGCTATTATTATTATAACTGGCAATGCTTGAAACAATATCAGCATTGTTGGCATCAATATTTGGGTAGAAAATAAATGCTTTAACATCAGAACTACTGACAATTTTCAAAATTTTATCCATACTAACGTCATGCTGGTTGGTTGTATCAGGATGTACCATCACGACAACAAACTTCTCGTCTTTCTTAATATCAATAGGATTCTTAAATTTTTTGGATAACTTTTCTGGGTCAAAGTGCTTTCCTATGGGAAGCTTGCTTATATACTCCACAGCGGGGCAACCAAAATTATATACATTTTTTTTATTGATGCCGTAACTAATTAGATTTTGCGCACTCTTCTCAGTTGCAACAAAATGTAATGTTGAAAACTTAGTCAAAACGTCTCGAATAACATTGTCTATCGTGCCACTCAGTTCTCCTCCTTGAATATGGGCAATCGGTATGTTCATTGTACCTGCCGCTACAACGGGCGCCAGCATGTCGTAACGGTCGCCCACTATTATTAATAAATTCGGCTTCCGGTGGGCAAAATAGGTAGCATGCTCTATGACTGATAAACCTATTGTTTTTGCCATAGCTTCATGGGAGTCATTGAGCAAAGCGCAATCAATTTTATTATCAATTTCGAAACCGTCTTTTTCAATATCCCTATATCCACTTCCATATCGATCTAACAAAATCGATGAGCTAAGAACTATGTGAAAATTAATATTTTTATATTTTGATAGTTCTAGCAAGGTAGTCTTTAACTTCGAATAATTGGTTCTATTCGTTAGCGCAACACAAATCGTTTTCTTATCCACTGAACTCATTAGTCCCGTTCACCCCTTGTTGTTAATGTAATAGTGCTCTGCAAATTGAAAATCTAATATATCATCAACGTCTATTGTCTCTTCTCGAGGAATAGGGACTAAATGAGGATCATTCTTAGCAAAAGTCCAGTGTTGTCCTGTTTCTTTGAGAACTTTTTTACTAATTATATGGAAGGCATGTGCCGCTTTAGAGTAAGACTCACCCTGATTAGTTGTCAAATTAGCAGGGTTTTTATTGGTCAGCGCGTTACCATTACTATCGAACACCCAATCATGAGTATCGACGCTAGAGGTATAAGACAAATGGCTGGTTGATTGAAAGTAGTCATGAGCGGCCTTGATGGTCTTAACACCTATCATAGGTAAGCATGGGTTAAATACAAAAATATAATCGCTCGGAACATCTAAATAATGAGCAAAAGTAACTGATTGAGGGTTCACTCCCGGTATAACGGCCTCACTGCGCCTTTTAAGAATACTAATATTCTCATATTTATCTGCTAATTCAATTAGCGATTCCTCTGCCACTGCTAGGTACCGATTTTCAAAGAAATCCATCTTATCAAGTTTTTTCAATGCGATTTCTATCAAACAACTGTCAGAAAAAGGGCGCATCAACTTATTCTTAACTCTTGTTGATCCAAGTCTTGCATTTATAACCACCGATATACTTTTCATACACACCTCTTTCGCATCAAACTGATTACTGTTGGTACACCGAAACCTTGAAAAGTCCAGCTTGTAGTCTATTTTGTTAACCTAATGTGATAAAGCCTGAAGACAGATACATTTCTGCAATTTCAAAATCTTCTGGGCCATCTACATCCAATGCAAATCTCTTTGGTATTAAAACTCCCATAGATTCCCTGCCAAATAGATCGTTAGAACTCATAAATGATTCACAACGCAGGACACGGAGATTGCCATGGACATAAAACTTAGGCTTTCGCTGTTTATTAAACCTATTCTCGCGTTCTTTAGGGAATCTGAATTTAACTAGGTCCCCATCAAGAACACGCTGATTAAATGCATGGTGATTAGGCGGTGGCTCAACGATAGTTTGAGAAGATGATAGGTTCCTATGCTCCAACAACAACTCAATGCAAGCATAAATCTGTTCAACCTGCACAAATGGAGAAGTAGGTTCAAATAGTACCAATAACTCGGGTAATACCTCATCTTTCTCCAGGCATGTATTTAGAAAATGTTTGATAACATCGAGTGTTGATACGTCATCTCCCGCTAAATAGTCTGGCCTTTTAGACACTTCAATTTGTCTCTCTAAGCAATGATCCCTGATGCCGTCATGATCAGTCGAACAAATAATTCTGGATATCTCTGGGATGTTTTTTGCTGCTGAAATAGTATAGTCGATCAGGGGTCGTCCAAACAGTTCTTTCATATTTTTCAGTGGTGTGGACTTGGAACCGCCACGCGCTGGTATTATGGCCCACACATTTTCTTTAATCATATTTGATAAGTTCTCTATTTAAAAAATCTACTATATTTCATCTAAGAAACTTAAAGGGTAGGTTATTTCTTTATCAAAAAATACCTGATGTAATAACTCTATTTGCGAGAGCTTCCAATAAATTCCAGTTCTTTTCTTGTCCATCAAATTTGAGTCAGTGTAAACAGAGGAATGGAATAGTCCTCGCTCACGAGCTTTTTCAGTACTCAAATATTCTAAACTATTCTTTAATAGTTTTTTATGAATATCAGAGTTTAGTTTTTCACGAAGCAAATCATTTTTAGAATAGGAATAAGTACTTTTGGGTAGGTCATCAATCAAAGAAGTAATCAATATATTTTTTTGTCTGCCTTTAACTATCTTAAGATCGTTTGGGACTTTAAACATAAAGTTAACCAAATTATGGTCCAAAAATGGAACTCTCAATTCACGACTATACGCCATAGATATTCTATCTTTTACTCTTAAAACGCGAATTAATTTAGATTTATAATCATTATATTGAAAATTCGTCAAATGAGAATCTGTTACTTTTTTAATTGGTTGAGTTGTAGTTTTATTTGAATAAATATCCTTTAGCTTTTGGCTCAGTAATGAATTTATCAAGGGCTTAGATTTTATTTTAAATAGATTGTAGAGTTTTGAATATCTAAAAAATTCTCGAACTAAAATTAAAAAGTATTTTTTCTTTAGTTGTTTAGGTCTATATTTAAAAATAATATATGCTCTTTTCCAATTCTTGCTTTTTATACAATCTACTAAATGGGGAATATAGTAGTGCAAGTAACCTGTTTGTGATTCGTCAGCACCCTGCCCTTCAATGACGACAGTAATTCCATCATTTTTTGCTTCTTTGTTTAAAACATGGTCTAAGAAAATTGATGGCGAGAACGGTGTTTCCATATGCCACATTGTTTTAATTAAAAGCAATTTGCTATTTTTAAATTCAGATTTTACCTGCTTGTTTTCTAAACCCAGTGAATCACTCATGCTCTTAATAATGTCTTTTTCACTCTGAACAACATTTTTTGAAATTGCAGTATATGATTGGATTTTTTTATCCGGAAAAGCATGTTTTATACCAATTGCAACAGCGGTAGAGTCAACTCCACCACTGAAATAGAGCCCTACCGGAACATCACTCTGCACTCTATATGACACGCTCTGAGTCAACTGTTTTTTGAATTCGCTTTTAGCCTGTATATCGGTCATGCCCACATTGGGATTAATTTGGTCGCTTAACGAATAGTAATAGTTAGTCTCCAAACCACTCTCTCTCAAAAGAAAATACTGCCCTGGTAGCAACTGTTTGATATTCGCAAAGAACACATCTTCTTTCAGTTCAAAATTAGTATCATAAAGGTAATCAACGATAACTTCATAATTAGGTTCTAACTTACCTAGTATTGGGATTAGACCTTTGACCTCAGAGCTAAAAGAAAATTGATCTTCTTGATGTACATAAAACAAAGGTTTAATACCAAATCGATCACGGGCACCAAAAGTTACCTTATTTTTTTTGTCGTATAAGACAAAGGCAAACATTCCAATAAATTTATCAACACAAGCTATGCCCCACTCATGGTATGCCGCAATAATGACTTCAGTGTCGCAATTAGTTTGAAATGAATAGTTATTTAGTTGTGCTTTTAGTTCTTTGAAGTTGTAGATTTCACCATTAAAAACTAAAACAATTGATTTATCACTACTGAAGAATGGCTGGTCTGCTTTAGAACTTAGGTCCATTATTCTAAGTCGAGCATGTCCAAATTTCACAAATTCTAATTCTGTCGTTTTTTGAGTATCTGGACCACGATGTTTAATAAAATCTACCATCAATTTTATATCACCAAATGGATTTCCTTTATAATTTATAGCACCCACTATTCCACACATTTCAAATGATACCTATTCAGTTCAATTTTTTCATAGCTAGTAATGCAAGTTTATTAATAACCACTTCAGACGTTTGCCTTATAGGCTCGTACGTATTACCTGCAATATGCGGACCCAATAACAGCTTTACCCCTACATACTTTTTTAAATCCCTATCACATTGATTATCGACTTCATATTCTTTAATCATATTTGATAAGTTCTCCATTTAAAAAGTCTACTATATTTACATCTCTCGTTCTTTCATCCACCCGTTTAAATTTGTATGGATCAAAATCCAATCGACCATCGCAACATCCTACATTGAAATAGCGCATATTATGCCTATGCATTTTATCCGATGATACTTGTGTAGGAGCAAGCTTTTTCAAAGTTCCAAAGATCTCTCCAGTTTCATCTGACACACAGTTATAAACTGGCAATCTGGCGTGCAAAGCATGCCAGATTACGTTACTTCTTCCTGTAATCAAACCCTTTCGAATGTGAGGGAGAAACATTTCCAAATTAAAGTCATGATATTTTGTAATATCCTTTAAAGGTACAGCACGCTCCATTATCTTGTTGTACTTACTAACAATTTTACACTCTAAAACCAAACGCTTTAAAACTTGGGTATTAATTAGAGAGCCCATCAATATGATGCAAGTAAAGAAAGCATTACTTACAAAATTTGATCGAAAGAATTTAGAGACTTTATAAACCTTTGGATTAATCAAGCTATCTGTGCCGATTGCGTTGTGCGGCTTATAAGCAATCGTTTTATCTTTAGGTACACAAGACATAAGAGTCGTTACATTCTCTAAGTATTTGACCTTATCTTCCAGAAGCGGGAAACTGAAAGGAGTTGGACTTGCAATAATATAATCTATAACTATATCATCAAAAACTGGGTATTTTATGTAAGGTGTCCCTACTACAGAAATTGAATCATTCGCTAACTTTATGTTTTTCTCTTTTGGTCTCTTTGACAGCCTAAAATTGTAAAAATCAGCATCGATAATGAGTACTTTATCAACGTTGTTACTATTGAGATTTTCATAAGAATAATTGCCCATAGCGAAGGCTACATCCCAATAATATTCCCGGCATTCAATGTCCTGATATATTTTATCAATATGTTCAGCTTTGTAATGCCATTGAGGTAAAAGCATTATGTTACAGCGCAAGTTCTTCCCGCTAACTACGGTCGCTCCAAAGTCAGAAAGTAGATCTAGAAATATTTTATTCTGAGACTCATACTTTTTGATATCAGCTCCCTCTAACGGATAAATGTATAAGCCAATTTTAAAAGTGGTACTCAACTCCTTAACTATCGGTAAGTAGTGACAGCTACGCCTAAAACTAGCAATCACCAAAATAAGATCATAAAACATAGGTAAATGTCACCGCTTAACCACCAATGAAGCAAGGTGGTTCCCTATCATATTTGCCGAACATCCATGATTGGGTCCCGACTCTTGCGATACAATTTTCTTCCTACCTTCGGTATCGCTTTCAGGGTCCAACAAATATCTGTCTATCGCACAAGAAAGTTCATCAATGTTGCTCACCGAGGCTACCCCGCCTGTCGCAAACACCCTTTTATTATGTGTATGGTTAGCCAAAACATCATTGGGAATATTTGTCCTATTAAACAGATCAATATTAATCACTGGAGTATCAAAAATACTTGCCTCAATATTCATGCTGGAATAAAAACAAAGCACCACATCCGCAGCTTTAAGTAATCCACCCAGCTTATAAACCTCCTCTACCGGCATATCGTGGGACACTCCCTCCGAAGTCACTTCAGGGTAATCGAAAACAATAAAGGGGTAATTTCTTTGGATTTCTTTTAATTCATCCAAGTCATGCTGATACACGCCTATTCCTTTATCGACCCTAAAATAGATAGGATGCGGACGGACAACAAGTTGGCATGGAACACAAAATGCATCCATCTCAATTTTTTTAGCAAGTATCTTCAGCACATCACTGTTATGTTTGTAAGAAGTAGGACTTTCTAAGCAGTAAAAAATAGTTTTTTTCTCAACGGATAGATTAAATAATTGAAATATATCTCTTTTTAGAGGCAAATTAGTGTTTTTAAAATATTCATCATATTGAACTACCCCCCCAACAAATACTTTACTACTAGGAATATCATGAAATTTGACAATTTCATCATGCATTGTTTCGGTCCAAGCAACTACATGATCAACTTTCGCCCCAACAATACCTTTAGTAGTTGTGTTATCCCAGCTCAGCACGAGCGATACTGTTTGTGCTCCATTCTTTTTAGCCTCCTGCATTATAAAACGATCGTAGGGAAGCATTCCCAACGAGGTAGTAACAACTAAGTCAGGTTTATACTTTCTGAAAATCGACTGATGCGGTTGCGGAGAAATTAAAGATTCTATTTTGATAAAAAGAGCTCTAAAACACATGCTTCGGCTCAAGATAAAAATAGTTGACTTTAGAAGGATATCTACCAGTTTTTTAATAAAGGATACATGCCTTCTATCTTGGAAATACTGTTTCGACCAATAATTTGTGAAGTTGTTGTAATATTTCGACTTAAAACTATAAAGACGTGCATAAGTAAAAAACTGATAAATCTTACTGCTTACTTCTCTATATTTAGATGGCTCATATAACTCATGGAAAACGTTGTAATACTCAAATTCGCTTACAAAATTATCTTCTTTCGATGCAGGGGAGAGTATGATAATCTGAAATCCTGATTTTTGTAAAATCTGAAATATTTCGGAGCGCAACAAATATCTGGAAGAAAAGCCCTGATTAATCACCAACATTATCGTTTTATTATTCATAGTATTGATTAGTAACTAATCGTTTTTTGTGATTGAAGCTCACAAGATTTTAAAACATTAATAATTTTTTGAGAGGCATAACCATCTCCGAACAGACCATTTGGCTCGAAAGGCCCATTTAGAATTTGTGCTCGCACAGCATCGACTATCTGATCGCAATTGTAATCAACATCGATTACATTATTTCCACGCTCTCGACCATTTTGTCTGGTTCCCACATTTACTGATGGAGCACCCAAAAAAGCCGCTTCTCTTATGCCACTTGAGGAGTTTCCAATTTTACAAGCCGCATTTTTAAGCAGAGGTGCGAAATATTCTATCGCAAGACTTTTGAAAAAATGGATGTTTTTAGGTTGACTTTTCTCCCTGAATAGACGGATTCCTTTACTTATACCGTCAGAGCCCGCATCCATGTTTGGCATAATCCAAACAGTTTCCATATTCAGGATTTTAAGTGCGTTAATTGTTTCGTTGATATGTACCAGGCTTTCATCATATTCGCTAGTTACCGGATGCTGTATTACGACGAGGTATTTACCACGTTCCAAGTCTAAGATGCTCCCTATTCCGCTATCGTACTGCAGTTCTTTTATCGGCGCCAAATTATAAAGATCCATTTCACGTATAACATCCATACTAGTACCGCCAACCATATGAATAGCGCTCTTATGCTCCCCCATCTTTTCGATTCTTTGGGCGGCATCTAATGAGGCTGGGAAATGGATATGAGATAGTTTTGTGATTGCATGTCTTATAGATTCATCGATAGATCCAGAAACCTCACCGCCCTCAACATGAGCAACCATGATATTCATATAGGCTGCAGTCATGGCAAGAGACAGGCATTCAAATCGATCTGCAATAATTACTACAATATCTGGCTTTAAATCTTCGCAAACTGAAGCAAACTCATTAACAGCAAGCCCCGACGACTTAGTCATTGTTACAAGATCGCCACCTTCAATGACAAAATTTATTTTCCTTATCGCCGTGAATGTTGTCGAACTAAGTGTATCTAGAATGCGTCCATATTTTTCAAGAACGACCATACCACCCAGTATTAGCTGTAATTCAAGATCATCTGATGCGTCAATCTTCTCAATAACAGATTTCATTTTTGCATAATTTCCACGCGTTGTTAAAACGATACAAATTTTACGCTTTTTCAAATAAAATCCTCCAAAGTCAGCGGCAGATCTTTACCTATATCATTATTCAACTTTTTCCCTACTAAGCTAATTATTTTGGATGGCGGCAGTCCGTTACCTGGCCTCTTCGCAATAAAATCAGACTCCTTGACTATAGCTCCCTTGAGCATATTGTCTTTAAAAACAAGGCTTTTTGTTGCCCAAACCTTACTGTTTTTTTCAAGTTTAGTGGGACCACTCTCTCTGAAAGATAATGCACCTTCAATATCACGAACATGTGAGACAAATGTTTTTAAGTTCTCAGGGCCGCAAGAGACCTTCCAATCCTGGGCGTTTGGAATATTGAAGTCCAGAGTTATATGTTTTTCCAAAACCTTAGCTCCCAGCGCCACCGCAGCTAAGGGAATGTGCATCCCTTCTGTATGATCTGAGTATCCAGATATCACAGACAATTTTTCTTTAATTTTTTGTACAGTAAGAAGACTCACATCAAAAGCTGGCGTAGGGTAGCTCGTTACACAGTGTAAGATAGAGACATTCTTGTTGTTTTCTTCCCTAAAAATATCAAGCGCTAATTCAATATCACTGAATTTATACATGCCAGTTGAAAAAATTACAGGTTTTCCTAAGCAAGCAATTTTCTTAAAATAGCCAAGATTCCCAAGTTCTCCAGAACCTATTTTATAAACAGGAATGTTGATTTCAGTCAAAAAATCTAATGATTTCTCATCGTGTGCCGTAGCGAAAAAGGTGATACCTTTTGTTTTACAATATTTTTGAATTCTTACAAATGCTTCATAGGGTAACTGCCTAGGACTCAGCCTATCTATCCACTCTTTTTGATCTCTAACTAGCATTTCTTTGACATCAAAAACCTGAAATTTCACAGCATCCGCACCGGCACTAACAGCCAAGTCCACTAACTCATATGCTTTTTGTTCTTCCCCAAAATGTGATAACCCTGCTTCCGCAATGATATAAACGGGCTGCCCCTCTCCAATCCAACGATTTTCAATTTTAAACTTGTTAGCAAACTCAAACATTCAGAAACCTTTATTTAAAAAGTGATTTTTACGCTTATTTTATACAAAAGGACCCTCTAGTCTAGAAGATTATTATCCGTCAGATAGTTCTTGAGCGCGACTTTACTCATCGGCGCTTCGATTGATGAGTTATAAGCTTTACTTGCCGATTCATTCAAAACCTCATCATAGTCATAATTAATTTCATGATAGATCCCTTTAAAAGCAGGTAAAACTGCGTAGAAGCTTGAAAGCTCAAGAGTTCTCCTCACCTCCTCCTCACTAATTAATTCTTCGTACAATTTTTCTCCAGGCTTTGAACCAATAATTTTTATAGCAATATCTTGGCTCTTTAATCCGTATCGAGGAGCCAACAGATCAATCATTACTTCCGCCAGGTCCGCAATCCGTATTATCGACATTTTGGTAACAAACACCTCTCCTCCTCGAGCAATCCATGTCGACTCTAAAACTAATCTAACTGATTCCTTTAGGGTCATAATAAAACGTGTCATTTCCGTATCGGTAATTGTTATCGGGATACCTTTTTCAATTTGTCGAGCAAATATTGGAACAACCGAACCTCGAGAACCGAGGACATTGCCAAATCTCGTAGATGCATAAATCGTATCTGAATCGCTACAACGGTGAGCATTAGCAGCAGTCATTAACCTTTCACCCATTAGCTTCGTCGTCCCCATCACATTTGTTGGATTTACAGCCTTATCCGACGAAGTAAATATAACTCGCTCGACCTTGTTAATCTCTGCGGCATCTATAATGTTAGTTACCCCTTCGATATTGGTCAACACAGCATCTCTAGGCGAACGCTCACAAAGAATCACGTGCTTCAGCGCAGCCGTATGCAAGACTATGTCAGCACCTTTCATTAAACGGGTAATAGCAGCCTTATCCCGAAGGTCGCCAAGGAATAACTCAATATTGTCAGTATTTTCAAACTCTTGGTCTAAAAAAAACAACTCGGTCTCGTTATTGTCGATACCCACAATCCGACCACAATCAAAGGTACTTAATTGTCTTAATAACTCCGACCCTACTGTGCCACAAACACCTGTTATAAAGATATTTTTTCCTTGCCAATTTTTATTTGTCATTATTATTTACCATGTGCTTTAATTTAAAATAGTTAAGATTTAGTCTATCTGGCGCAATACGTCGACCGGAAACTGTATTTCTATCAATCAGGAAGATATTCTAATGAATTGAGTTTTCCACCTGGTGCATCATTTGTATCCACGCGCTTTAGCATCAACGCTTTACGCATATCTGCTGCTGTATTTAAACCTCTGTTCATAGTAAATCCTACGTCCAACCCAAGGTTCCCTGATATTGAAGCAACTTTTTCATTTACCGCCCCATGCCTACCATATGGATATGAAATTGCCTTGATTTTCATACTTGTTAATTCTTCAAGATACTTAATAGAAGTAATGATTTCTGTATTAATTTTCTCTTCGGTCAAAGTTGCTAATGGGTAATGCGTGTGAGTGTGTGTTCCTAGCATTCCTTTTGCCGCAAGCATTCTCAAATCATCTTTAGACAAATAAAAATCTTTGATAAATTCATCAAGACTTCCGACAGATTCAGAGAATAATTCATCGATCAACAGTTTTTTCTCGTCATCTGGCAACATAAAGTTTAAAAATAATTTAATTTTCTTTTTCAACTCATTATCATAAGAGTACGCGTTATTCGTCTGCTCTTCGGTAAAACTAACATTATAAAATCCATGTTTCTTGTCTAGATATGACGCTAAGTTCTCATCTGTATGCTGGGTATAGATGTGGTGTGTTTTATGAACATCGTGCACACTTGTATTTAAGTAAGGCAGTGTCGTAGAGAAAAAAATCGCAGGTATAGCGTTGTTTTCAAGATAGTCGAAAATACACATTTGCTCTTTTAAGTTATCATCAAAGGTAATGACGCAATAGTTTCCTTTGGATTTACCTCCATCTGAAATCATTTTTTGCAACTCAGATAAAGACAAAAATTCATAGTGACGCGCTAATTCTGCTATCTGATATTTAAACTCATTAACTGACCGCGGATAAATTCCCTCTTTAGGCTTTTCATTACGAATATAATGGAAATTTACTGCAAGCATTTGCATCGGTTACTCCTCGCATTTTCGTCTAACTGCCTTCTGGTAACACCGTCTCCGATAAACCTCAGCATTTTCTTCAAAACTTCCTCTGTAAAATCTATTTTCTTATACAAATCCCCTTTTAATAATCCTTTTTGAGGTATGGGTCGAAGGTCACCTTTAAGATAATCAAATGTAACCGTTGCTAGCGTATCGATACTCTTTTTTATCGTCTTGTAATTGATTTCATAGTAGTCGTCGCCTAGCTCTATATCCGGCTTAACCTGATGAATAATAGGTCCAGCATCTACCTCTTCTACCGCAAGGTGGATCGTAGCTCCAACACAGCATAACTCCCGATTAACGAAAGGCCAAAAAAGTGTAGCTGAACCACGATAAAATGGAGATAACCCTAGATGCAAGTTAACCACATTACCAAAAGTATCAAACCAATCTTGACTCAAGATTTTTGTACCAAATAAAAAAATCACTTCGGGATTTTGTTTTTTCACCCACTGAATACATTCTTTGCTATTAATATCATCTGTTTCCAAAACACCGCACGTCAAAGCTTCTTTGATATAGCCGGAATACGCTCCAAAATACTGTTCTTCTTTGGCCGAAAGGCTCTTAAAGTGTGACGTGACTAATGAGCTTTCATAAACGTCTTTGCCGTAATAAATTTTTTTCGGTTGTCTTATAACACCTTTCAAATCAAAATTTTCTGCCACGACTTTGGTAAAATAATTATGTCTCAATTTGTTAGCCGTAAGCACAACAGCTTTGATCTTATATGACATTGTTTCCTCGCAGTAAGAGGCTATTAGAAAACTTAACTTTTCGAACTTGAAAACAAAAATAATTCATTATTAATTCTTCTAAGTTTTATTTTATTTTCACTGACATCTTTTACATCAATTGCGCCATTAGTTTCGCACACACTTTTCCAATTAAAGTCCTGCAATTTATTATTTACCAATCTCTGCTCTTCTGTTCGAGTTAGTTGGGATCTTAATACCTTTAAATTAAGGAATATCCGGTCCCACCATAAAAGTTCAGATGTAGTTAATCCAAAAATATTTTTTATACTGACTAGTCTTGCAACGATAATCTCAAAGCTAGCTAGTTCTATAGAGAAATAGCTATCCACTAAATTATAACTGTCTTCACTTACCTCCATGTTGTTGTTCGCTATAAAATCAGAGACTTCATTAAAATTACTACATAATGTACTAGCAGAAATTGGTAAATGAGTAACTAAATCTCGTGGATAATTTTTGGGTAAAAAAGAACATGCTTGCTTTCCCAAAAACATTGCTTCAATTGCGGTCGTGCAATCCGGGTGTATCATTTTATCGGCAGCTAGTAACCAGGGTATGACTGATCCAGAATAAACCACTGACACATTCTCTAAGTCAGAAAATTCCCGTAAATATGTTTTGTGACACTCCTCTGGATGAGGTCTAAAAACTATTTCTAAGTTTATCGCACCAGACAGCTCTTTGACTAAATCGATATAGAGTTCGATTTTTTTCTTGTCGAAAGCAATAATCTCGTCGATATTTCGAAATCGTGACCCATAGTTTGTCTTAACGAAAGCGTCACCGTTGATGTTATTACCGAAGCCCATATTTGTATTGATCAATAAAAAATTCCCATACTCCTTCTTGATATTATCAACCGCGCCTTTATACAAATGCTGGTACGCAGGCTTTAGCATTTCGAACCGAGGATGCCCAGTGACCTCCAACTTAGAAGTGTCAGTTAGTCTAGAAGAAATTAAACTGTGTTGCTTAGATCCCCATAGAAACGTAAAGTCGACTTTTTTAAAAAAACTCTCTGAATATCGATTCAATAGGGTACTGTTATCAGCATAATCCACTCCCCCTTCCTCATCTAAACTCACAATAAAACCATTTTGATCTTTGATTATTTTATATAATTTCTCGGATTTACCTTCATGATAACCTTTATCCAGATAAATATAATCTGATAAAGTTCTCAAAAGATAGTTTATTTGTGATTTACGACCCAAATAACAGTTAAATCCTTTTTGAGCGAGCAAGCGGCATAGATATATTTTATACATCAGCTCTCTAGACGAGATCTCTATGGGGATTAATATATTCATAACAAACTTTCCGTACCAAGCATAACGGGAATCATGATAAAAATCCGCATACTGACTACCTTCATATCAACTTAACATAATTCTCTGATACCGGTTAAAGTGTTTAATTATTGGTAAATAAGCTTAAATTGTTATTTTCTTTGTACAGTGGCAAACATTACCTCCGCACTAAAGAAATCATCCTCATTATCTATATCAAAAGACTCAAAGTTGTTCATGACATATGCCCCAATATTTGGCATAACAAAACCTCCAAATCTAACAAAGTCTTTCACTGAAAAAATATAAATAGCTCCGTTTGGTTTATAAATATCTGGAAGTTGCTGCCTATTTGAAAAGCAATATTTTGGAAGAGATATAGGTAAGAAGCGATTACCTTGTATTTCTCCTGATTTGAGAACGCTACTACTAGTTTTAGAAACACTCATTACTAAATCAAAATCACCTTGGGAATAAAGTTCGAGCATAGCCTTGATCGTTTCATCTCTTCGCAAAGGGGAGGTTGCCTGCAGTAATACAAGTATTTCTTTTTCTAAAGAGAGTTTATTGATGATGTGTTCAACTACCTCATCCATGGTAGAAGTATCAGCTGCTAATTCTACAGGCCTTTGAAGTACGATACAGTCTGTAGTTTGCTGCTTATTATATATTTCTTCTATATCTGTCGAAACGATACACTGACCGCAAGTTTTAATCCCTTGATTGACCGCATGAAGATACAAAGGTTTACCAGCAAATATTCTCTCGTTTTTTTTTGGCAACCCTTTCGACCCCTTTCGCAAAGGGACAATTGCTAAAGTTGTTGAAGACTTAGTCATTTTATTCCCACCTCAATTATCCAATATCCAGATATATGTAGCCTGATAAGCACCTCAGGTGTCGTAACGCAATAATTCGAATGTCAGGCAGCAGCTTTTGCAATAATCGACAATGTCGCCTACCAATACTACCCATACCTACTATTAGGGCAGTATGCAGCTCTTTTTTTACACCCATTCCAGCAATCTTCTTAAACTTATTAAAAAAAATATTCTGTTAAGAATTAACGTTAAACCCGGCTCTAACTATACCCCGAGCCATTATTAACCTATAACGTGTCAAATTCTTCTCGAGCTCGATCTAAATCTGTACTTGTCCCAATATCTGACCAATATTCATGGACAGGAAAAACAGACACTACATCATCATCTCTAGTACACTGTACAATCAAATCTGTCATATTATAAAATGTATCGTTTGGAATTTTTAACAAGGTCGCTCTTGTTAATGCATATATACCTGCATTACAGAGGAAGTGCTGGGAGGGCTTTTCTTTCAAACCAGTCACTTTTACTCCAACATTCTGGATTACGCCAAACGGTATCTCGATATGATACTCAACCGCACCTATTGTTAAAGCAGAACTGAGGTCATTATGAAAATGTAATAAGTTAAGAAAATTCGATGTAGTTAAAATATCGCCATTCATAACTAACACTGACCGCAAGTCATCCAAGGTTGGTAATAGCGACAAAGCCCCAGCCGTGCCTAGTTTTTTTGTTTCATGGAGATATCTAATTTCAATCCCGAATTTATTGCCATCTCCAAAGTAATTTTCAATAACCTCGCCCAGATAATTTACTGAGATATAAACCAATTTAATGCCGATATTCACTAAGCCCCGAATCTGTCTCTCTAACAACGGGACGCCATTAATTTCTAGCATCGGCTTGGGTAAGTTATCTGTCAGGGGCCTAAGCCGTGAACCTTCTCCACCGGCCATTATAACTGCAACAGAAAATGACTTTTCTACCAACGTAGCCCTGTCCGAAGAACCCAGTTCCATCTCATGCATGGTCCTTACATATATGCCGTGTTCGTCCACTAGAGGGAGTGCACGGATATTATGTATCACTAATCTCTTCTGCAATTCAGTATCTGACGTTTTAGTCTGAGCAACTACCGGTTCAACATTCATTGCTAGAGCTACAGAGGCATCAAGTTTTCCTCCTTGAATAATATGTCTGCGGATATCCCCATCAGTCAACGTTCCTAGAACACGACCATCTTCCGATACTACTACAGCTAATCGCTTAACTGTGGATTCAATGACGCTAATGGCGTCAATTAGGCTCGCGGATGCCTTCAAAGAATTATTACTCACTGAAACCATCCACCTTTGGCTTCCCCCTGCAGTTCCATCTTTTTCCTAAGAAGCTCTTTGTTTAGAGGCGTGTTCGCAAGCACATCCGCTATCTTCTTTCCCGCATCACCCAAATAATAGGGGTTATCAGTGGTTTGACAAACGCCTCTAAACTCTTCATCCTCAATGCACTTCATTACCGCATTTAAAATTTCACTATCATCGTAATTGGCATCAATAACATTTTGCCCTCTCAATCGCCCCAACTGACGACTCCCAACATTAACTGTAGGACATCCGAAAACGGGAGTCTCCTTAATGCCTGAGGAAGAATTACCAACACAAACAACTCGTCTGCTCTTATCTGATGCCAAAGCTAGGACTCCATGGTATAAGTACCGGCCAAGGGAGCGATGCACTTGGATTCCATCTATAGAGAGTGAATCTAAGGCAACAAGCTTATCAATAATAGCTTTACCACCGGCATCATTATTTGGATAAGTTATAACAACCTGGACACCTTTTTTAGCCAAGCCCTCTAAAGCTATTAAAGCAGGCGCTAACTGCTCTGCCGCCGCATCAAACTCTGTAGTAACGGAGTGTTGAGTAAACAATATAATCGGTTTTTCTAGGTCAATTTTAAGACTTGCAGCAACCTCACTAGGTGATGCAAAGTTTCCCTCTGAAATCATATCAATAGCTGGGAAGCCGACTGTATGAACTCTCCATGCCTCCTCTCCCATACCAAGAACCCGGTTGCTAGCCTGTTGGTTAGTAGTAAAGTGTAGGTGGGAAAGTTTTGTCATGGCATGCCTGACCGAATCATCTAGGGCACCACCTTCCGTGATGTCACCTCCTTCGATGTGGGCCGTTGGGATATTCATTTGTGAAGACGCCACAACCGCCGCTAACCCTTCAAAGCGATCTGCGTATATCACCATCATATCTGGTTTAATTCGGGATAAAGCTTTTCCAACAGCGAGGATTCCCGAGCCAATGGCTTGAACATTGGCCTCCAGAGTACCAGCATCCATCTCAATTTTAACTTCTTCGCTAACAATAAAACCATCTTTTTGGATTTCGTCCAGCGTTTGACCAAAATTTTTATCAAGATGTGCACCAGAAACAATGAGACGATAATCTAAAGCTGGATGCTCATCGATAGCTTTAAGTACAGGGAACTGCAATCCGTACTCGGCCCGATTGCCGGTAAAAACTCCTATAATCCTTTTACGCATATATCCCACCAAATTTCAGTTTAATCAAAAATAAACCTTCAGTTTATACTCTTGTTACAAGAAATAAATAACGATAGTTCTCAGTAGGTGGAAGCTCGCTCTTTTTCCCAACATAAGTCACAGCGCTATCAGTGACATTAGAAAAAATATCGCGGATATACTTTTCAGTAAGCTCTTTATCACCTTTAAAATCGATAGAAAAAGTTTTGTCATATTTCCCAATCTTACTTGGTATCTGGATATATAATTGTTTTTTAGAGATTTTGAATAGACTTCGAAGCATTTCCTTTGCTTGATCCTCTCCATATAACCTGAAAAAATGATGAAAGACAGATAGACATAGAACTGAATCGAATGAAGGTAATTTAAGAACGTTATCTGGCGTCAACGACATCTCAAAAAACTTCACATTATCTATGTTTTTTGACACTGCTAACGCCTTAGCCTTCTTCAGTGACTTGGCCAATATATCAAACCCGATAACAAACATACCCATCTCTGCAAATTTAAGCGAATAGAAACCTGAATCACACGCCACATCCAAAACACTTTTATCATCCCCTATTTGAGACTTTATCAACTGCCAATTCTGCTCACTATTACGTTTATCTTGATATGAAAGTTTTGTCCCAAAATAATATGAAAGTTTTGTCCCAAAATATCTTTTAAATTTGGTTAACATAGAGCTCATTTTATCTCCTAAAAATATATCAGTTTGCCCCAAGACTGGGTATTTAATGTTGTATTTTGAAGTGAGCCTTAGGAAATGATTGAGCTACCTAATGACTCGCTCAGCTCATTTAAGCTCTTTTATCCATAGACCTTTTCTTAATACTTAAAAGGTATTTAATAATTGAAACTAGCAATCTATACCTATTAACAATGACGATATTTTATTATCTAATCGACTATACACTAAATGGTAACTAACGGCCAAGAACTGGCATATCATCTACACGCCCCGGTTACCGCTCATATCCTATCATAAGAGGCTTTTTATCACATCAGCTAGCTGAGTCGACGGATTCCATGCCGAGGAATCTTTTATTTTTCTGATATCAACAACGTTATAAAAGTCAATCGATGATTTTGCAATACTAATAACTTTCCTTTGTCTTTGCCCATCGATTTCAAGACATAATCTAGCAAGGTCATTAATTGATCTACCCTCTCCAGCCCCAACATTATATAAGCCCACAGCTTTCATCATTACCAATTGAGTTATTGCATCTGCAACATCAGCTAGAGAGATAAAGTCTTTAATCGGGCGACCATTTCGAACTATTAGCGGCCCAGGTTCTGGTAACTGCTTAATAATGTCTGATAAAACATTATTTTTAGCCATTCCTCGACCTACTATATTCGTTAATCGGACGACAGCTCCACCAGCCTCAAGAATTTTAGCCTCATTTTGTAATTTTATGGCCGAATATTCGTCTCCGCCATAAGCAAGATCGTCTTCGGTATAAGGTGAACTGCCTGAATCTCCATAAACAGCTGCAGATGATGCATACAGCACATAGTCAAATCCATTGTTCAATATAGAGTCAATAACTTTTCCACTCTCAAGTCTATATTTTTGGCCTCTTTTATTAACTCTAGCTCTGTCAGGATCCTCCCCGAAATGAACACAAATATCCCCTTTAGGCAGGTCACAATAATCTTTTGAAAAAACAAATCCCGGACAATTTGATTTTCTGGAAACGGGCACCACAGTTAGCTCTGAATTGTTGGCTACTTGACAAAAAGCATCACCTATAAAACCCGACGCACCAGTAACAACGAGCTTTTTGCTTACCACTTTCAGAGCCCTTGTCCCCTTAAAACGAGTTTTCTAAACATCCATTGGACTGAGTGCCACCGAAGTTAGTTCATTAGCTTTACTCCCAACACTGATTGTTTGAGCCAAAGCAGTGCAGACCGGACATTCATCTCCTCTATCAAATGTTTTTTCGTAAGTCAGCACAGACTTTTTATAGTCACTAACTAAACCCCAAATTTTCATATCAACGTTTAAATACTTAGTCACAGTTTTACCTTTTCTCTATGCGAATTAACATCACTTGAATTATTTAAAGTCTTCTACGTCTTGAATCTCTAAATGCGTGTCATTATCAATATTACGAAGTGCTTTCTTTCCCAAAATGTCTGCATATCTCTCCGCCGGCAACTCTCCAGTTCCCGGACGCTTAACCCATAGATTACTCTTTGTAAAAATCTGTCCTATTTTTATCGCCTTGGTAGTAACTACGGTGGCGAAAGCAAAATCTATAGTCGGCTGCTCTTCGGCAACAGCACCTTTTCGGCCACCACGCATTTTAGTTATTTCTTGGCTGCCAATAATCAGTTCTTTTAATCTTACAGGATCCATAGAATTGACTATATCTGGGCCAGGACGATCCATTCTGTCTGTAAAATGCCTCTCCAAAACCGATGCGCCTAGCGCAGTTGCTGCAAAACAAGCTAAGTTGGACGTTGTATGATCCGATAATCCTACCACACTATCAGTAAACTTCTGCTGCAACTCCTGCATCCCACCAAGCCTAACTAAGTGGGATGGGGTAGGATAAATATTTGTGCAATGGAGAAGCGAGTATGAAATCTTGTGCCTTCGGATAATCTCAACGGTTTTTGTCACACTTTGAATATCATTCATTCCTGTACTGATAATCATTGGTTTTCCAAATGATGCAACGTGCTCAATTAACGGATAGTTATTACATTCTCCAGAGCCTATTTTATAAGCGCACACGTTCATCATTTCTAATCTATCTGCTGCAGCTCTCGAGAATGGGGTACTTATGAAAATAGCCCCTTTAGATTCTATGTAATTTTTAAGACTAATTTCATCTTTTTCCGATAATGCACATTTTTCAATAATTTCATAAATCGAAGTATCTACATTCCCTGGGGTAATATTTTTGGCTGCGGGTACCATTTCATCTTCTACCACATGAGTTTGGTGCTTAATTATTTCAGCACCTGACGCTATCGCAGCGTCAACTAACTCATAAGCCGTCTCTAATCTACCCTCATGATTTATACCAATTTCCACAATGACTGCGGGCGGGAAATCCAAGCCAATTTTCCTACCGCCCACTTCAATGAACGGGTTCCCGCTATTTTGAATACTCATATTTTACTTACCTTTCGAAACTAAAATGCAGAGCTGAAAGCTGTTGAATTCAGAGCCTACCATCCACTTCACTAGCGTCCAGAAGATATTTGACATCATAGAGGACATGATTGTCTTTTCCTAATGCTCTTAATTCAGATATTGAAAGCTGCCTAAACTGATCATGTCCAACAGCCAACACTACGGCGTCATATTTTCCCAACACTGGCTCATCTATTAAGTTTATTCCTATATCTCCCCGTACCTTAACTGCATCGACCCATGGATCATAAATATCGACGTTACAGTCAAGACTTTCAAATTCACTGATCAAATCAATTATCTTGGAATTTCGTAAGTCGGGGCAGTTTTCTTTAAAGGTTAAACCCATTATGAGGACATTAGAGTCAGCTACATGAATGCGTTTTTTAAGCATTAATTTAGATACTTGATTTACTACGTACGCACCCATGCTGTCATTTAATCGCCGACCAGCCAAGATGATTTCTGGGTGGTAGCCCACCTCAACAGCCTTATGTGTGAGATAATAAGGATCAACCCCAATACAATGACCTCCGACTAAACCAGGTCGAAATGGAAGAAAATTCCATTTTGTACCCGCCGCTTCCAAAACTGCTTCAGTATCTATACCGAGCTTATTGAAAATAATCGCCAGTTCATTAATCAATGCTATATTAATGTCGCGCTGAGTGTTCTCAATCACCTTAGCAGCTTCAGCTATCTTTATGCTTCCTGCTTTATGCGTCCCGGCCGTAATTATGGTCTGATACAGAGCATCCACTTTCTCGGCAGTCGCATAATTAGACCCTGACGTAACTTTTTTAATCGTAGTAACGCTGTGCTCTTTATCTCCAGGGTTAATTCTTTCAGGAGAGTAACCACAATAAAAATCAATATTGAACTGTAGGTCAGAATGGCATTCAAGAATCGGGACACATATTTCTTCGGTAGCCCCTGGGTAGACAGTTGATTCATAAATCACAATATCATTTTCCTTAAGAATTTCACCAATAATTTTACTAGCATTTTTTAGTGGCGTTAAATCGGGATTTTTATGTTTATCTATTGGAGTTGGCACGGTAACAATAAAAATATTGCAATCACTGATGTCGTTAACATTATCAGTAAAGCTTAGTTTCATTGATTCTTTTAACTCAATAGAGGTCACCTCTAATGTGGCATCGCTCCCCTCCAACAACTCTTGAACTCTAAATTTGCTAATATCATAACCTACGGTCTGGATTATCTTCCCAAACTCGACCGCTAGTGGCAATCCAACATAGCCTAACCCTATGATGGCTATTTTTGTATCGTCATAATTAATCACAATTTGTGATATCCCTTATACCATTCAACAAAATTCTTGACGCCTTTCTTGACACTCATTGTAGGCTGATATCTAAAATCAGCCACTAGGTCACTAACGTCAGCAAAAGTATCTTCAACATCACCAGGCTGCAACGGAAGGAACTCTTTGTCTGCCTTCAAATCTAGCGCTTCTTCAATAGCTTCAATATAATCTAACAAACCTACTGGTGAGTTATTACCGATGTTATAAACTTTCCAAGGCGCTTTAGAGGAACCAGAATCTGGATTATCCCCTCGCCATTCAGAATTAGATTGTGCTGGCCTGTCCAAAACACGAATAATGCCTTCTACAATATCATCCACATAAGTAAAGTCTCGACGGTGCTTACCATAGTTAAAAACCGGGATTCTATCGCCCTCTATAATAGCTTTTGTAAACTTAAACAGCGCCATATCTGGACGGCCCCAAGGTCCGTATACGGTAAAAAATCTCAACCCAGTAGTAGGTAGGCCATATAAATGGCTATACGTATGAGCCATTAACTCATTAGCTTTCTTAGTAGCAGCATACAGGCTAAGTGGATGATCAACATTATCATGCACAGAAAATGGCATTTGAGTATTTGAGCCATACACAGAGCTACTAGACGCGTAAACCAGGTGGCTAATATTATTGTGTCTGCAGCCTTCCAAGATATGGCCAAAACCAACCATATTAGTCTTGATATAGGCCATAGGGTTCTCAATAGAGTATCTGACACCCGCTTGTGCTGCCAAATTAATGACTCCATTAAACTTGTGTTGTTCGAAAAGAGCCTCCATGGCGCGTGAATCCTCGATATCTATGCGTTCATGGGTATAGTTTGAATGGCCAAGATGTCGAGCCAGCCGTGCTTCTTTGAGGTTCGGGTCATAGTAATCATTATGATTGTCAACGCCAACTACCTCATCACCTCTGTCAAGAAGCCTGATGGACAATGCCGAACCAATAAATCCAGCCGAGCCAGTTACTAAAAACTTCATATTTAATTCTTAATCTCCATTAAACAGATCTCTGGTATACACTTTATCCTTAACATCTAAAAGACTTTCAGACATACGATTCGCCACAATTAAACTAGATAACTCTTTAAATTCATCCAAATCCCTAATGACTTTTGAATGAAAAAACTCATTTTCCTCCAAACCTGGTTCATAAACGATCACCTCTATTCCTCTGGCTTTAATGCGTTTCATAATACCTTGAATAGAGGAGGCCCTATAATTATTAGACCCCGTTTTCATAATTAAGCGGTAGATGCCGACTAACTTCGGATTTTTACTAATAATTGAGTCCGCAATGAAATCTTTCCGAATAGAATTAGCCTCGACAATTGCACTAATAAGGCTATTTGGTACATTGTAATAATTAGCTCTTAACTGCTTCGTATCTTTGGGTAGACAATACCCGCCATAACCAAATGAAGGATTATTGTAGTGATTACCAATTCGAGGATCAAGCCCAACCCCTTCAATTATACTCCGAGAATCAAGCCCGTGAACCTCGGCATAAGAATCTAACTCATTAAAATATGATACTCGCATAGCCAAATAAGTATTAGAAAATAGCTTAACCGCCTCCGCCTCTGTTGAACTCATAAACAATACATCAATGTTTTCTTTTATTGCCCCATCAACCATTAAAGCAGCAAACTCTTCAGCTCGATCTGATTTCTCGCCTATGATAATGCGTGAAGGATAGAGGTTGTCGTATAAAGCTAAATCTTCTCTTAAGAATTCAGGAGAAAAAATTATATTTTTGCAGTGAAATTTGAGTCTAATACTCTCAGTATAACCCACAGGAACAGTTGACTTAATAACAATCACCGCCTGCGGATTAATGGCTATCACATCTTTAATGACGGTTTCTACCGAATTAGTATTGAATCGATTATTGACCGGATCATAATCAGTTGGGGTCGCTACAACTACAAAGTCTGCCCCACGATAAGCATACTCTTTGTCCAATGTAGCCGTATAATCAAGATTCTTATACAATAAAAAGTCTTCAGTATAACTATCAACAATTGGAGAAATCTTATTGTTGAGTTGTTCTATTTTTTTTGGACATATATCTAGGGCCACCACTTCATTTTTTTGAGACAGCAATATCGAGTTAGCTAATCCAACAAAACCAAGCCCGACGACAGCAATTTTCATTTAACCACCTGGTATTTATACCATCCGTAAGTCAATTCAAGGCCCGGTTCAAGTGCCACTTCTGATTTCCATCCCATTTTTGTTAATCGAGAAATATCGATTAACTTTCGCGGTGCGCCATCAGGCTTTGCGGCATCAAAAATAACGTCTCCTGCATACCCCACGACTCGCTTCATAGTTTCTGCCAACTCACAGATCTTGATATCAACCCCAGTTCCAACATTAATATGCGAAAGCATAGGTTTTGTATTAGAAAGATAAATACTTTCATCCAGATTTAAAACGAATATAGATGCTTTTGCCATATCATCTACGTAAAGAAACTCTCGCATAACACTGCCTGTGCCCCACACAATCACCTGATTATCATTATTTATTTTTGCCTCGTGAAAGCGTCGCATTAGCGCAGGAATGACATGTGAATTTTCCGGATGAAAATTATCATTAACGCCATATAGATTCGTTGGCATAACCGAACGAAAATCTGTGCCGTACTGGCGGTTATATGATTCACAAAGTTTAATTCCTGCTATTTTAGCCAAAGCGTAAGGTTCATTCGTTGGCTCCAACACTCCCGTAAGAAGAGTATCCTCACGCATTGGTTGCTTTACCTCTCTCGGATAAATACAAGTACTCCCCAGAAAAAGAAGGCGCTTAACCCGACTTTCATAAGCCGCATGAATCACATTTGCCTGAATCATGATATTTTGGTACATAAAATCTGCTGGATAAACATTGTTAGCATGAATTCCTCCGACTTTAGCTGCAGCAAGAATTACGAAATCTGGTTTTTCGTACCTAAAAAACTCTTGTACCAACGCTTGATTTGTTAAATCTAACTCTTCACGACTGCGAGTAATTAAGTTTGTATATCCCTGTGCTTCAAGGCGTCTTAAAATAGCTGACCCAACAAGGCCAAGATGACCTGCTACATAAATCTTATCATTGGCTCTCATAGATATCCTCTTCTACTCATGAAAATCTGGCATTTTAAAACCATTCTCCTTAGCCAAAGCATCTCTTTTGGCTATATTGAGATCATGCGCCATCATTTCATGTACCAATTCTTCTAAGCTAATTTTTGGTTCCCAATTAAGCTTTTCCTTAACTTTAGTAGGGTCTCCCAATAATGTCTCAACCTCTGTTGGTCGGAAATAGCGCTCATCAACAGCTACAAGTAACTTGCCACTCTTAGAGTCATAGCCCTTTTCCTCTAATCCTTCGCCTTCCCAGACAATCATTTTTCCGATATGCGCCCAAGCAAAGCTCACGAAATCTCTTACGGAATGCTGTATGCCAGTTGCGATACAAAAATCCTCTGGGTGATCTTGTTGCAGCATTAGCCATTGAGCTTCGACATAATCCTTAGCATGCCCCCAATCTCGCAACGCATTTAGATTTCCTAGATAAAGAGTTTCTTGTAAACCCAAAGCAATTCTCGCCAAAGCCCGAGTAATCTTTCTAGTGACAAAAGTTTCGCCTCGAACCGGAGATTCATGGTTAAACAGAATACCGTTACAGGCATAGATACCATAAGCTTCCCTATAGTTAATAGTAATCCAATACGCGTAGAGCTTCGCCGCTGCATAAGGCGATCGAGGGTAAAAGGGCGTACTTTCTCTCTGAGGAATCTCTCTTACTTCACCATATAACTCAGATGTAGATGCTTGATAGAATCGTGTTTTCTTCTCTAACCCCGAAATACGTATGGCTTCCAATATTCTAAGCGCACCAAGACCAACTGTATCCGCAGTATACTCAGGAGTCTCAAACGACACCGCTACGTGTGACTGCGCACCTAAATTATAGATTTCATCTGGTCGAATTTGTTGGACAATTCTTACCAAACTCATCGAGTCCGATAAGTCACCATAATGTAAGAAAAGCTTTCTATTAACTTCATGAGGATCCTGATATAGGTGGTCTATACGCTCAGTGTTAAAGGAGGATGCTCGACGCTTGATTCCATGAACTTCATATCCCTTATTCAAAAGAAACTCCGCCAAATAGGAACCGTCTTGCCCTGTAATTCCTGTAATTAAAGCTACCTTACAGCCCTTTTGACTGTTGATCATGATATCTTTACTCCACCAATCAAATCTCTACTCTAGCTCTAAGAGCGGCCGTAAATATCTTCAAATCGAACAATGTCATCTTCACCCAAATAACTGCCCGATTGTACTTCTATTAGTTCTAGTTCTATCTTCCCTGGATTCTCTAAGGCATGAATAACGCCAACAGGAATATATGTCGATTCATTTTCACCTAGCAAAAAAACCTTGTCCCCATTTGTAACCCTAGCAGTGCCCGACACTACTACCCAATGTTCAGCCCTATGATTATGCATTTGAACGCTGAGTTTAGCCCCAGGTTTTACGGTAATTCGCTTAACCTGGTATCGCTCGCCAAAATCAATTAAGTCATATTTACCCCATGGCCTATAAACCTCTCGGTGTAGCTCACTCTCAACCCGACAATCCCCCTTTAGCTTCTTGACTACTGCTGCTACGCTCTGGACGTTGTTCTTGTTTGCAACCAAAACTGCATCTTTTGTAGATACAATGACCAGATTATCCAATCCCACTGCGGCAACCAACTTGTCCTCACTCCTTACATAGGAATTCTTGGTATCATATAAGATGACATCTCCTTTTGAAGAATTACCAAATTTATCTTTTAGACTAATATCCAAAAGAGACGCCCAAGAACCTATATCACTCCATCCTGCCTCCATTGGAACAACCATTGCATTATTCGTTCGCTCCATTACAGCATAATCAATTGACTCGCTCGGACACCCCTCAAATTTCTCTTTATCCAAACGAATAAAGTCAAGATCGGTAGCGGCATTTTCCATAGCCAATTCACATGCCTCGAAGATGTCGGGGCGATACCGTTTAAGTTCTTCAAGATAACGACTTGCTTTGAACAAAAACATACCACTATTCCAAAAGTACATTCCTGAACTAACATACTCCTCAGCAACATCAGCGATCGGTTTTTCAAAAAATTTTTCCACAGAGTAACCGACACCGTCATTTTTTCCTTTTTTTATATACCCATAACCCGTATTGGGATGGCTAGGGACCACCCCAAAGGTCACAAGTTTTCCCGATTCGGCCAACGGAATTGCCTTAGTAATAGTTGCAGAGAAAGCCTTTTTATCTCGAATGACATGGTCAGCAGAAAGAACTAAAAGCAAAGGGTCGTCTTCCACAGCAAGAGCTGCTAATGCAATCGCTGGCGCAGTATTACGACCGGATGGTTCTAAAATAATGGAGCCCAATTTGCTTATTTCTCGTAGCTGCTCAGCAACAACAAAGCGGTGCTCGTCATTACAAATCGTAAACGAACTTTTGATGTCTAAATTAGACAACCTCTTAAAAGTCGTCTGCAACATCGTATCTTCGCCATCGAGAGTCAGAAATTGTTTAGGATGATTAGCTCTTGAAAGAGGCCATAATCTCGTTCCAGCCCCCCCTGCCATTACTACCGCACAGAGATTCATCTATTTCTCCTTTCTAAAAAATTCAACATTGAAGCAAATGCCTTGTGGGGAGTACCGCATAAATAAGGCCTAGAGCCAAATTGGCACCTACGAACCCTAAAACTTGCTACCGCAATAAAAAATTAAAACATGAGTCTCAAGAGTATTTAGCCCATCAACTTTAAGCAGCACCGCCAGAAGCATGCCAACATATCCAAAGCCTACGTCAGTAATTTTATATTTTGGATCTTTGATAATAGCCTTTATCAACTCCTACCAACCACTCTTTTCAATGAGCTTCTTAATGATTTTCTTCATCTCGGGATCACGCATACCCATCGCCAGGTTCGCACTTAAAAACCCCTGCTTGTTACCACAATCGAAAATAGCGGCGTCCGTTTCAAAGGCGTTCAGCCCTTCAAGCTTAAGCAATGCATCGAGCGCGTCGGTCAACTGGATTTCATTGCCAATGCCAACCTCTGTATTTTCGAGTAATTCAAGCACCTTAAATGGAAGAATGTACCGACCAAGAACCGCTAAGTTAGAGGGCGCGTTTCCTAAAGAGGGTTTTTCCACAAGACCCATCAACTTAACACTCTCAAATGGCACAACAGATGCCCCACCAAAATCAACAATACCATATTTCTCCACCCTATCTGGCCCAACAGTTTCAACCATAATCTGACCAATACCCGTATCGTCCCAGGCCCTGATTAACTGGGCAAAACTGTAATTTTCACCTCGTAACAGCTTATCCAGTACAAAAACATCAGGCAACAATACCGCAAAAGGTTCATTATTCAAAAGATGCTTTGCACAAAGCACCGCGTGGCCAAGACCTAGAGCATCGCTCTGCCGAACGGAGGTCACTTTAACCCCTTCTGGTAGAATGTTCTTAATAGTCCCAAGGATCTTCTCATTTCCCTTTTTTTCCAACCGATTCTCAAGCTCATAGTGGACATCAAAATGGTTCTCAATGGCCTCCTTGCCGCTGCGGGTTACCAATATAATTTCTGTAATACCGCCAGCTATGGCCTCTTGAACAACGTGCTCAATAATAGGGCGATCATAGATTGTCAGTAACTCTTTGGGGATCGCCTTAGTGGCTGGCAACATACGAGTGCCAAGACCCGCAACAGGAATAACAGCTTTTCTTATCTCAACTGCCATAGTTTAAAACCCTCAATGTAATTTAAAGAACAACACGTTTAATTATTATCAACCACCGGCACTATGTTTCGGCTTTGATCTTTGGATCACCAGATTTTTCCACGTCAAGGTGATACAAAATTTTTAACTATTTACCACCCGGCTGCCTGATAATTTTTTGGAACATCCCTCTTTAACATCCCTTAATTCTGACATAGTCCTTCGACTAAGAATTACTCAATCATTCATTTATTTACTCTTTAACTTATCTTTTCTTATTGCTTCCCTTAATTACGAATATTACTTCCCATAATCATAGATTAAGCGGAACCTCGACGTGTTTGTCCCCGACGAAAATTCTATACCTAAAGTAGGTGCGTACTGGTTCAATGACTGGTACCAGTTAGGGTGACACCCGCAAACTTCGTAGCCTTACGGTCAAATGTTTGAAGATCATGCCCACCATTTCTAATTATAGCCTGACGGACCATTAAATCAAAAAATCCAAAACCTTCATTCCGGTAAAGAGGTAAGATCTCAGCAACATCCTGTACTATTTCTACCTGTAGTTCAGCTATCGTTAGTTTCGTTTTTGCACAGAATGGGTTACATCAATCATGAAACTACCACCGTCCCGTCACAAACACCTTCATAGCCATTCTCCCATGCGCCTAATCATCATCCAACAATTAATGCACTTAGCTCGGCAATTCTCTGCTCGAGTCCGCAGACATTGCCTCGCACCTCAAGGTTCAGTCGAACTAGTGGTTCAGTATTGGACTTGCGCAGGTTAAAGCGCCAGTCGCCGCAGTCAAAACTCAGTCCGTCCATCTCATCAATCGACAGGGCCTGATCCTTGTAAACCTTGGCCACCCGCACGATCGACGCGCCAACATCCACGACGGTAAAGTTAATCTCACCGCTGCTGGGAAACTTGTCAAAACGCTCACAGATTAAATCACCAAGCGAACGACCACTCTTGGAGATCAACTCAACAATGAGTAACCATGGCACCATTCCACTGTCACAGTAAGCAAAGTCGCGAAAATAGTGATGCGCAGATATTTCACCACCATAAACTGCACCCTCGATGCGCATCGTCTGCTTAATGAAGGCGTGGCCCGTCTTAGACTGCACGGCAATACCACTTTTTTTAGCCACAATATCTTGAGTATTCCAAACAACACGAGGATCATGGACAATCTTGGCCCCAACCTCGCGATCCAAAAACACAGAAGCCAAGAGGCCCACCACATACTCGCCAGGCACGAACTGTCCGCCACCATCAAAGAAGAAGCATCGGTCAAAATCACCATCAAAAGCGACGCCGAGGTCTGCGCCTTCGCGTACCACTACGTCGGCCGTAGCAGCGCGGTTCTCGGGCAGAAGCGGATTTGGAATGCCATTAGGGAAAGTGTGATCAGGTTCGTGATGCACACGAATAAACTCGATGGGCACGCCGCGACGACCAAGCTCGATGGCAATCGCGTCAAAACTTGGCCCCGCCGCACCATTTCCAGAGTTAACAACTAAACGTAGTGGGCGCAGAGCGCCCACGTCAATAAAGCTCAACACACGTTTGACATATTTTGCGCGGGCATCAACGGAGATATCTTTAACATCTAGGTTCCCAGTGCCCTCTGCCCAGTTGGCCGCCTCAGCAAGGCACTTAATCACTTGAAAGTCGCCTGTATCATCCAGAGGGCGCGAACCAGACTTCACAATCTTGAGGCCATTGTAGTTGATCGGGTTATGCGAGGCGGTAATTTCGATGCCCGCAGTAGCACCAAACTCCGTCACGGCCCAGTACATTTCCTCAGTGCCGGCCATTCCAAGATCCAAGACCTTTGATCCGGCGTCACAAACACCGCGTGCAACAGCCTTTGCCAATTCCGGTGAGGTCTCACGTGCGTCACACCCAATCACGACGAGTCCAGAGCTGAAGTGCTGACCCACCGCTCGGCCAATTCGGTAGGCAATGGTGGCATCGAAATTCACACCGAGCTCGCCGCGCACGTCGTATGCCTTAAAACAGGTCAATGGAGCAGTGCACACAAAATCATCCATCAAAAGTCTATACTTTCATATTGGCGAACTACACCAAACTTACTACTAGTCCATGTATCACCAACGAATATTTTCAAATAAACTGTCCTAAACAATTCATTCCAAAAAACTCAAACTCTCAAAGCAAGAATTCATTCAAGACACACAAAGCACTATTAAAATATTTCTAACTTCAATCACTTTTTTCTTCCGAAGTGCGCTCTTCTCCAATAAAAAACTTAGCGTCATGCTCTAAGGCTTCAATTTCCCCACGGAGGTCTTCGAATTCTTGGCGCTTACGCTTAATAAAGTGGAGTGTAAGAAGCGACTTTTCTTGAATGCCCTTGGGTGTCAAAATATGGGCGTAACAGCCCTTGCGAGGGTTTTTCTTAAAGTTATTGAGCTTTACAAAACCTTTATCCACTAAGGCAGCAAGGACATAATAAGCTGACCCGTTTGAAATCCCAACAGCATCAGCAACTTGACGTGATGACACCTGAGAATTACGACTGATCAGCCGCATCACGCGCAAACGAACTTCTTCTTGCCTCTCTTCGCGTTGACTAGCCATGACTTTCACCCAAAATGGCTACCGCACCAAGCCTCGCCATGTGACGCCGCTTGTTAAAGCTCTTCGTCGGATGTTGTTTAGTATCGTCCATGCTTGTTCAATTTTGAACATAGTTGAAAAACACTTCATTTACAATACACTAAATACTACATCACACTACTATAATCTGATTCCGATTACCCTATGTGGGAAGGATATTAAATAATACTTATAAAACATTTATACAATAATTAGCAAATTTTATACTGACATAAAACTAACTTGAAAAATGTCTCACTTCCCTATAATTTCTGATAAAATTATATTTAAATCATTGCAAATTTGAGCGGTGTATAAAGGTATCAAAGTTTGGATTTTTTAAAAGAGTGGTTTATACTGCAATTTAAACCAAACTCCCATCGTTTAGCTGAACACAACCTAAACCGCCAGGGTTTTGAATCGTTTCTTCCGGTGCACGAAGTTACCAAATACAAATACAATCGCTATGTTAGCGATCTGCGGCCACTGTTCCCAGGCTATATGTTTGTAGCTTTTAACCCTGAAAGCGGACCGTGGAGGCAGATCAATTGCACTATTGGGGTCTCAAAGCTTGTCAACTTTGGCGGCCAGCTCCGCCCAGTTCCTCCCGAGTTAATATCAGGCCTCATGCTTCGGTGTAACCCAGATGGCAAACTGCTCCCTCCCAACCAGCTAAAAAAAGGTGATTCAGTTCAACTCTTGACAGGCCCATTTGCAAATTACATTGCAAAGGTTGAAACGATTGATGCCGAGCAACGTGCATGGGTCTTAATGGAACTCATGGGCCGGGTCACGCGTATCTCAGTAGACCCCAATCAAGTGCAAACCGTAAAATAGTACATACTCTTGTTTTTTTTGTAAATTTCTAATTTTACCGTCTTTTCAGTCATCCTGTGTTTTATCTAACCATTAACTTAAGTAATAAAATCAAGAGCGTATTATGCCAGTGCTGTGTATAACCACTCTTGCGCAACAGCAGGCGCGTTTGAAGGCAGATGTGGCTCCATTCAACAGTAACAAAATCTCAGAGCTTAGTTTGAGTGCTGGCTTTCAGTACTATAGCACTTCTAAGCAGTAATATGCTCTCACAAACGCAGAAACCTATCAAGATAGGAACCATGTTCACAAGTTATGCCTTAGACACAATATTCAACAAAGACAGCCCTGTTTTTTTAGACAGATGTTTTTGCGCCCCAAGTTAAAAAAAACGCTGAACAGTAAAAAACATAAGTCATTGTTACTATTGGTATATATGGTAGCGGAGGAGGGACTTGAACCCCCGACAACCGGATTATGATTCCGATGCTCTAACCAGCTGAGCTACTCCGCCACAATAGAAACATCCACTATTGCCCCTATTGAGACACGTCAAGTCAAATTTATCATAAACGATTGCCATCTAAGAATTCAGGTGTAGTAGTAATACTAAGTTATTAAAGGTAGGTCAGTATGAACATAACATTAATCCTTAATGATATAGTTGGGAAAGAAAATGTACTTATAGATACCGAGTGTATATCTTATAACCAAGATTGGACTGGAAAATATATATCGACCCCGCTGGCTGTCGTAAAACCAGCTTCGACACTTGAAGTGAGCCATGTTGTAAGGGCTTGTTATGAAAATGAGGTCGCAATAGTCCCTATTTCAGGGAACACCGGTTTGTCTGGTGGAACCAGTGCAAACAATGCAGTTATGGTTTCCTTGGAACGCTTAAATATAATTCAAAAAATTAAACCTCAATCCCGAATAGCAGTAGTAGGTGCAGGGGTAATATTATCCAACTTGCATAGTGCTGTTGAAGAGTTTGATCTAGTATTTCCACTTACATTTGGGGCAAAAGGTTCTTCTATGATAGGAGGAGTGTTATCAACAAATGCTGGTGGCTCGAATGTATTAAAGTATGGAAATACTAGAACTTTATGTATGGGCCTTGAAGTTGTACTTCCAGACGGGCAAGTCTTGGATTTAATGAGTGAATTACATAAAGATAATACTGGTTATGATCTCAAAGACTTAATTATAGGTGCCGAGGGCACATTAGGCATTATAACAGCTGCTGTTTTAAAGTTAAGCCCAAGACCAGTTGCTTATACAACGGCAATGATTGCGACTAGCTCATTGGATAATGCCTTAAAAGTATTGAATATATTACAAGAGAGGACTGGCGGAGGGGTGGAAGCGTTTGAATATATGCCCAATAACTATATTAAAACACATCTTACGAAAGTTCCTAATTCGCGACCACCTTTTGATAAACTTTATGACGTAAATATAATGTTAGAAATAGGGTCAACAATTGTTAGTGACAGCATATCTCCAGTCACTGGGGAAAGTATGTTAACCAAAAGTATACAAGAAATTTTATCTCAGCTCTTAACATCTGGTGAACTTTTAGATGCTGTAATTGCACAGTCAGAATCACAACGAATTGAAATGTGGGAACGTCGAGAAGCGTCCGCAGAGATTACCATAACGAACGAACCACTAATAATAACAGATGTAGCTGTTCCATTAGAAAAAATATCAATTT
>Ga0209630_10000277_pt1 | contig 59922 bp, 50 predicted proteins | sample COG_01_FD_184745 | JGI IMG/M metagenome (GOLD analysis project Ga0209630, IMG submission 184745) | Pelagic Microbial community sample from North Sea - COGITO 998_met_01 (SPAdes) (version 2) | ecosystem: Environmental > Aquatic > Marine > Neritic zone/Coastal water | place: Helgoland, sampling...
TTAAACAAAACACGTTAGCGATGAGACGACAAATGCATTACGATAAACAACATATTAACTAACCCGATGAACAGAACTGTCTCTTAGCTTATACAGCTCTTTGTCCAAAAGGTTTTGACGACGTACATGATCAAGGCTATCCCGATTGGAGCCAGAACCTTGCCGATCAAACGCCTATTATATTAATGAATGATGGACACAGTATAGGTGGTTTTATAAATCCTTACACCGTACCTTCAGTTGCTTTTTGGAAGCTTGGACAGGCAAAGCCTGGAGACGTATTAAATTTTAAACAATTGTCAGTTGAAGAAGCCCAGGGTATACGTTCTAAAATTAACACTATCTGCTCTAATGAGAGCATTTCTAAATAACTGGAGTATTTAATAATGAGTACTAAAGTGGAACTAATAATACCCGGCAATATGTGGAAAGTAATGGTGAAAGTCGGTGATAAAGTCAAGAAAGGTGATACCCTTTCTATGATGGAAGTAATGAAGATGGAAGTGCCGCATGAATCGCCTGTCGATGGAGAAATAATAGTTGTTAATGTAAAAAATGATGAGGAAGGGTTAGACGCGGGTATGGTCGCTGTGGAAATAGAATGAAATCCGAAACAGTTAATAAAAATCATTTTAGACCGTCTTTAAATAAATATTTGATGTATTTGTTAAATCAGAATACATGCTACATTTTAATGAAATGACTATACCTCGAACATGAATTTCTTCACTGACTCTGCTCCGAGTATCTTTTGTGCTGAAACTCACTAATATATGACCTCGCTGTACTGACAGCTTAATATTTCATTTTGAAAGAAAACTTTCTCCATTTTCAATCAATGAGTAGAAATTGGATTCATAAACATAAGCTATTTTACTCAAAATGAATGGTTAGCCTGCTAGAAAACGAATCTGTGACCAGTGTATTATGAGGCTAATAGATTTAGTAGGGGCATTAATAAACCTGATAATATCAAGTCGATAGCTAATTATATCGATTCCTCCCATCGGCACAAATTTATGTTGAAGAAGTATGTTGCTAAGTGTTTAATGCCAATATATTATGTCAGAAACTATATTTAAACTTGGAATAGTAAAATTGGGTTGCATAGGCACAACGCCAATGCTTGATTTTATTATGGATGAACGTGCAGCCAGAAAAGACATCGCTGTGCGCGTTTACAGTAGTGGCGCAAAACTAGATCCAGAATCATCTTTAGGTCCAGTTAATGATGTAATCTTATTTAAACCAGATCTGGTTTTACTTATTAGCCCCAATGCTGCTTTACCAGGGCCTACTCTTTGCAGAGAAACACTTCATGAGGCAAATATCCCCGTTGTTTCTATCGGTGATATGCCATCAAAAAAAGCCTTTTATAAAAAGAACTCTGAAGGAAAACAAATCAAAGAAACTCTGGATATGCAGGGGTTCATCCTTATCCCTTTTGATCCTATGTTAGGCGCAAGAAAAGAGATACTTGATCCGACAGAGATGACATTATTTAACGCTAATGCAATTCATATGCTATCAGCAACAGGTGTGACTCGATTTATACAATTAGAAATTGATAAAATTATACAAGCAATTAAAAAGTTAGATGTCTACACACTTCCCGCAATCACTATGAAACCAGAGCATGCAATTGATGCCGCTGGTTTTAGTAACAGCTATGCCGCATCGAAAGCGTATGCTGCATTAGTGATAGGTCAAACCGTAGCCAGTATTACAACCAAGGCTTGTTTTGTTGAGAAAGAACCAGATAGATATATCCGCATGGCAATGGCCGGACACGAGATGATGAGAGCCGCTGCCGATCTAGCAGATCAGGCAAGAGAAATTGAAAAGTCGAATGACTCAGTGTTAAAAACTTCGCATAACCAACGGGGTGAAGTGAAACTAATAACCTAAGTTAACAAATGGGATATGCTTGTCATGGCATTCTTAATATAAGAATTATCCAAGATAATGCAACACTGACTTACTATTTAAGACGATTTATTTAACGTAAAGAAGGAGAGTTGTTTAGATTTAATTTTAATTTATCAATTGCTGCATAAGCAGAATGATTATGAATAGATTCAAAATTTTCAACTTCGACCTTATAGCCATTTAGCCTTTTATCTGCATCTAGATCAGTTGCCAGATCACGTATCATATCTTCAACAAATTTTGGATTGTCATAAGCTTTCTCTGTGACATATTTTTTATCTTCAATCGTTAATAAACTGTATAACTCAGATGAAGCATTATTTTCTACGATATCAATTAAGTCTTCGACCCAAATTTTTTCATCTTCTTTTGGACAAACTGTAACTGAAATTTCAGAACGCTGATTATGAGCTCCATAGTCTGCGATTTTCTTTGAGCATGGACAAAGGCTCGTTACATGGACAATGACTTTAATCATATCCAGTTCTTTTCCATCTAAACTTTCATGGATAAAAGAAACATCATAATTCATAAGAGATTGAATTTTAGAAATCGGTGCGTTTTTATTTTTAAACAATGTAAATTTCAATTCGATATAGCTAGCTTCGGACTCTTGTAATAATTTAAGTTTATTTGGTATTTTTTTAAAAGTTTGAAAACTTAAATTTTCATTGTTTTCATTTAAGAACTGAATAAATTTTGATAGGTGTGCACCGCGTTTTCCAAAAGGTAAGTTAACCGCCAATGAACATGTTGCGATACTTTGTTGTTGAACAGTTTTATCGATAATTTCTATCGGGATAACGTAGTCTTTTATACCGACTTTCTGTATAGCAATATTTCTATAATCACGATCTGATTGAACATCTAGGTATTTATTAACCACTTGATACTCTGGAACATTAGATGTCATTTATTACCTCCTTAAATATTTAATGCAAATTAAATCGAAATCAGGTGTTACTAAACTGTTAATTAATATTCAGCTATAATGAAATTCCGAATACACACAACTACATACAAACGAAACAGGCTATTTCAAAATGATTTACAGCGTGGTTTTTGTATATTCGCGAGAATTATTTACGATAAAGCCTTAGTATTATTGCAATATATAATATATATGAATATTATAAGATAATTATATTTTACTTATTATAGGTTTGGCTTCTTAATAAGTCCATAATTGCTTAGAGAAAATTAATTTAATGACCCTGAGGTACTCTCACACGTGAACAATAAATCTAAATTTGATTGGAAAGATCCATTATTGCTGAGAGATGTTCTGACTGAAGAAGAACGTATGGTACAGGAAACAGCGTATCAATATGCACAGGACAAATTATTACCGCGCGTAACGGAAGCATTCAGGCATGAACATACCGATCCGGAAATCTTTCGTGAGATGGGTGAACTAGGTTTATTGGGTGTAACCATAGACGGATATGGCTGTGCAGATATGGGCTATGTTAGTTATGGTTTGATTGCGAGAGAAGTTGAGCGGGTTGATTCTGGTTATCGATCTATGATGAGTGTGCAATCCAGCCTAGTCATGTATCCCATTTATGCGTATGGCTCCGAGGCACAAAAAGAAAATTTCTTACCAAAATTAGCAACGGGTGAAATTATTGGCTGTTTTGGTTTGACTGAACCAAATCATGGCTCTGATCCAGGCAGTATGGCGAGCAGAGCAAAGAAAGTTGATGGTGGTTATTTATTAAATGGTAGTAAAACCTGGATTACAAACTCACCGATTGCTGATGTGTTTATCGTTTGGGCGAAGGATGATGAGGACGTCATTCGCGGATTCATTCTTGAAAAAGGAATGAAAGGATTATCAGCACCAAAGATTGAAGGAAAGTTTTCACTGCGCGCATCTATTACAGGAGAGATCGTGATGGATGATGTTCTTGTGCCAGAAGAAAATTTATTGCCAGGCGCATCAGGTCTAGGCGGTCCTTTTGGTTGTTTGAACCGTGCCCGTTACGGTATAGCTTGGGGCACAATGGGTGCAGCAGAGTTTTGTTGGCAAGGTGCATTACAATATGTATTGGATCGAAAACAATTTGGTAGACCTCTCGCAGCAAATCAATTAATCCAGAAAAAGTTAGCTGATATGCAGACAGAAATTACTCTGGGTTTACATGCTTGCCTACGCCTTGGCCGATTATTTAATGAAGATAAGTTTTCACCTGAAGCCATTTCCTTATTGAAACGAAACAATTGTGGCAAGGCTTTGGATATCGCTCGAGTATCAAGAGACATGCATGGTGGTAATGGTATCGCAGACGAATACCATGTTATCCGACATGTGCTTAATCTTGAATCGGTTAATACGTATGAGGGCACTCATGATATTCACGCTTTGATTCTCGGTCGTGCACAAACTGGAATTCAAGCATTTTTCTGAATACAGAAATTAAAGAATGTATATATAAAAATGCCTGATTGAAACTACGCCTTAACCTATGGTAGGCAAAACTCAAATAGTCTATTTATTTAGAACCCTCAGAGGTATTCAATTTAAATACCTCCTCCTTAACCTGCTCAGTAACTTACTGAGCAGGTTGTTTTTATTTTTTAGAGCAGGATCAAAAATGGTGGATGTGCAATAGAAACGATGTATCATTTAAATAACATCTGTTAAAAATGTATTGAGCAAATAATCATGAAAATTCTAGTACCCATAAAACGTGTTGTTGATTACAACGTTAGAGTTCGGCCAACCACTGATCAAACTGCAGTAGAAATTAGCAATGCCAAGATGTCGATGAATCCCTTTGATGAAATTGCAGTCGAGGAAGCAATTCGCTTAAAAGAAGCGGGTATTGCAAGTGAAGTAGTTGTCGCTTCGTTTGGCGTTAAACAATGTCAGGAAACGATCCGAACAGCATTAGCAATGGGTGCTGATAGAGGTATACATGTTGAAACAGATGTGGATCTACAACCATTATCGGTTGCTAAATTATTAAAGGCTATCGTTGATAATGAAAACCCCAGGATAGTCATCCTCGGCAAGCAAGCGATTGATGATGATGCTAATCAAACTGGACAGATGCTAGCTTCGTTACTCAATTGGGGACAAGGCACTTTTGCTTGCGGTATTAACGTTGAATCTGAAACGGTTGTCGTCACAAGAGAGATAGATGGTGGTACACAAACCCTCAGTCTTAAATTACCCGCTGTGATTACAACGGATCTTCGATTGAATGAACCACGTTATGCCAAGCTACCAGATATTATGAAAGCCAAAAAGAAACCGCTTGAATCATTCTCCCCTGAAGATCTAAACGTTGATATTTCTCCCAGATTGAAATTGCTGGAAGTGAGTGAACCACCCAAGCGTGAAGCTGGGGTAATTGTTGCTGATGTCGTTGAGCTTTTGGATAAATTACGTAACGAAGCAAAGGTGATATGAGATGAGTGTTCTAGTTATTGCGGATCATAATAATTCAGTACTAAATGTGGCAACATTGAGTTCTATAACGGCAGCTAATCAATTAAGTGATGATGTCGATGTACTTGTTGCCGGAAAAAATTGTCAGGCAGTTGCAGATAGCGTTTCTAAAATCAGTGGAATTAAAAGTGTATTAATTTGTGATAATGATGTTTGTGAAGCACAACTCGCAGAAAACATTGCACCTTTAGTCCATCAGCTTGCTGAGAAATATTCATACATACTTTCAGCCGCGACAACGACAGGTAAAAATTTAATGCCCAGGGTTGCTGCTTTACTCGATGTAGCACAAATTTCTGACATCATCAGCATTGAATCGGAAGATACTTTTAAACGTCCATTCTACGCCGGTAATGTAATCGCAACCGTTCAATCTACAGATACAAAGACGGTAATTACTGTTCGTAGCACCGCGTTTTCTGCTGCTATAAGTACTGATACAGCGGCTCCAATCGAGACTATAGCTGCTCCATCAGACTCAGGCTTATCTAAACTTGTAAGCGAAGAATTAACAAAATCAGAACGACCGGAACTTACCGCTGCCGATGTTGTAATTTCAGGTGGACGAGGACTCGGTAACAAAGAAAATTTTAAAATTATAGAAGATCTTGCTGACAGCCTTGGTGCAGCCATTGGTGCTTCTCGAGCGGCAGTAGATGCCGGATTCGTACCAAATGACTATCAGGTAGGGCAAACGGGTAAAATCGTTGCGCCGAAATTATACATTGCAGTGGGTATATCCGGCGCTATTCAACACCTTGCCGGGATGAAAGATTCTCAAGTAATTGTTGCAATTAATAAGGATGCTGATGCTCCTATATTCCAGGCGACGGATTATGGCATCGTGGGTGATCTTTTTAAAATTGTGCCCGAATTGATAGAAGCATTAAACAATAGATAGTTATTCATTTACAGGTGCTTAATCATGCAACGTGAAAAAATGGAATATGATGTTGTCATTGTTGGTGCCGGTCCTGCAGGATTATCGACGGCAATACGATTGCGTCAATTAGCGATAGAAAATAATCTTGAGCTAACGGTTTGTGTATTGGAAAAGGGTTCGGAAGTTGGTGCACATATTCTTTCCGGTGCGGTTTTTGAACCGCGTGCATTGAATGAATTGATCCCAAACTGGAAAGCTAAGCAAGCACCACTAGAGACGGCTGTTTCCACAGATGAAGTGTATTTCTTAAAAAATCCGGATAAAGCCTACAAAGTTCCGAATGTATTTGTACCTAAACCCATGCACAACAAGGGCAATTATATTGTCAGTCTAGGTAATGTGTGTCGTTGGCTGGCAGCACAGGCTGAAGAATTAGATGTCGATATCTTTCCAGGTTTCCCTGCAGCAGATGTCATTATTGATGAGACTAATATTGTTCGTGGTGTTATCACCAGTGATATGGGCATCGCTACTGATGGTAGTCAAAAGGATAGCTTTGAACCCGGCATGGAACTCATCAGTAAATATACGATCTTCGCCGAAGGCTGCAGAGGTCATCTTGGCAAACGCCTGACGGAACATTTCAAACTTGATGATAAATCTGACCCTCAACACTATGGTCTTGGTATTAAAGAACTCTGGGAGATCCCTGAAGCACAACATAAACCCGGTTTAGTGATTCACGGTGCGGGGTGGCCCTTAAATGAATCAGATTCTAGCGGTGGTTTCTTTCTTTATCACATGGAAAATAACCAGGTCAGTGTCGGTTTAATCACTGATCTGAATTACTCAAATCCTTATGTGAGTCCTTATCAAGAATTTCAACGTCTCAAACATCATCCTCAAATCAAACAATATCTGAAAGAGGGTAGACGTGTCTCTTATGGTGCTCGAGCGATAACAAAAGGTGGGTATTTTTCTTTACCGAAGATGGTGATGCCTGGTGCGATCATGGTTGGTTGTGATGCCGGTACTTTGAACTTTGCAAAGATAAAAGGAAGTCATACGGCAATGAAATCCGGTATGTTGGCAGCGGAGACATTGGTAGAAGCGCTACGTAATGGAGATGAAGGAGGGCAGACACTGTCTAACTATGTTGAACGGTTCAACTCATCATGGTTGCATGAAGAATTACAAAGCAGTCGTAATTTTGGTCCAGCAATTCATAAATGGGGGCCATATATAGGTGGCGCCTTTACTTACATTGAACAAAACTGGTTTGCGGGAAAGCTTCCATTTGACCTTCATGACAACAGCAAAGACCATCAACAATTAAAAAACAAACAAAAAGTCAAAAAGATCGTCTATCCGCTAGCAGACAATAGTCTTAGTTTTGATCTATTGTCATCAGTCTATCTATCCAGCACTAACCATGAAGAAGATCAGCCCTGTCATCTGACGTTAAACAATGCGGACACACCAATCGCGATTAATCTTAAAGATTACGATGCCCCCGAACAACTATACTGTCCGGCAGGTGTGTATGAAATTGTGACTTCAGAGAAAGGCGAAGAACAGATGCAAATCAATGCACAAAATTGTTTGCATTGTAAGTCTTGTGATATTAAGGACCCGACACAAAATATAACATGGTTAAGTCCCGAAGGAGGAGGTGGACCAAATTATCCTAACATGTAAGCATTTATGCTGACGTTGTTATATATTCTTGTCTTATAACCTGTAGTTATAATTAATAAATTCTTGTTCTTCTGTCCAGCCAGAATTTTTGTAGAGTGTACGAGCAGAAGAATTTGTTAATTGTGTTGCCAATACAAGAGAATATGTTCCGGTATCAATAGCGAGCTTTTCAGCAGCTTTAATTAAGGCGCTAGCAGCTCCCACTCTTCTGGAGGATTCTGATACATATAAGTCGTTCAGGATAAGCTTAGGTTTCATCGCTATGGATGAAAAACTTGGGTAGAGCTGTACAAATCCAATCTGTTTAGTATTCTCGAATACACCAATTAGGAAAGAGTCTTGTTTTTCTATACGCTGAGAAAGAAATTCTTGCGATGCATTTAAATCAGAATTTTGGCCGTAAAACTGACGGTACTCATCGAATAGTATTGATGTTGCTTGAAGGTCTTTTGAGTTTAATAATCGCGTTTCTAACATATCAAGAGAAATTCTCTATGCAGTCTATCAATAAATCAAGTTTGTCTCTCTTTTGACCATTCAAAGAATGTTTTATTTTTAGCCGCCAATTGTTCTAGTAATGGTGCGGGTGTCCAATAACGGTCACCATACTGTTCACGGTAATTAACAATTGTATTATAGACTTGTTTCAGGCCAATAAGGTCAGCATAAAACATTGGGCCACCACGATAACGTGGCATGCCATATCCGTTACAGAAAATAACATCTATATCACCAGGTCGCATGGCAATACTTTGTTCCAGAATTAATGCGCCTTCGTTGATCATGGCGAATAACATTCGCTCAATGATTTCTTTATCGCTAATATCTTTCTGTTTAATACCCAAAACATTTGCTTCACGACGGGCAATCTCAGTCATCTCCGGATCTTCTACAGATTTACGTCCCTCGTATTTAAATATTCCTCTGCCAGTTTTCTGTCCGTAACGGCCCATCTCATATAAAACTTTACAGATACGGAAGTAGCTTGGATCATCGGGTTGATCTTCCCACTCATCATTCAATTTGAAAAAAACATCCTGACCTGACAAGTCGGTAACAGCATGTGGGCCCATTGCCATTCCCCAATCGCAGGCAACCTTGTCAATGCGTTGTGCTGAAACGCCTTCCAACATCATTAGTTCTGCTTCGCGAACATAAGGAAGGAACATTCGGTTTCCAACAAAACCAAAACAAACACCTACAAGCACACCTACTTTGCGAATAGTTTTAGCCATTTTTAATGAGGTTGCTATCACATCATCTGACGTTTTTGCGCCACGTACAATTTCCAATAATGGCATTATGTTTGCTGGAGCAAAAAAATGTAGTCCGATTACATCCTCAGGCCGGCTAGTACAATTTGCGATTATATTTATGTCTAGTGTTGAAGTGTTAGTTGCCAAAATAGCGCCGGGTTTACATGCGACATCTAGTTTTTCAAATACTTCTTTCTTGATAGTCAGATTTTCAAATACGGCTTCAATGACCAAATCGACATTACTTATGTCAGCATAATCTGTGCTGCCATTTAACAGTTCCAAATAGTGATCCATTTGTTCCTGGCTAAGACGGCCCTTGCTCACCTGGGCTTGATAGTTCGTGCGAATGATATCTATACCCCGATCCAATCCTTCTTGACTCACTTCCATTAACGTCACAGGGATGTTTGCATTCAAAAAATTCATCGCAATACCACAACCCATTGTGCCTGCGCCAACAATGGCAAAAGTATTGATCTCGCGTATTTTTGAATCCTTGGATTTATTCGGGATATTTGAAATTTCACGTTCCGCAAAAAATAAATGTCGTTGCGCCTTTGAATGCTCAGAGTTTAAACATTCAAGAAATAAACTGTTTTCAATTTTAAGTGCGTCCTCATACGAAAGTTTGATAGCAGCTTCGACGCATTTAATTATTTGTTCTGGTGCAAAAAATCCGTGTGATTTTTTTGCGATTTGTTTACGATAATCGTTGAATAACTCAGTTGAGACATCGTTACTATTGATGTTAATTTGGCTAAGTCGCTTTATAGGTGTTTGTGTATCCAGAATTTCTTTTACAAAGGCAATAGCACCTTCCTGCAAGTCAGTTTCAATAATCATATCTAGGATGCCGCTGTTGAATGCATCCTTGACGTTTATAGGCTTACCCGAAAGCATCATATCTAGTGCTTTCTCTATACCGACTAGTCTTGGCAATCGTTGCGTGCCTGTTGCTCCTGGAAGAAGACCTAGCGTCACTTCAGGTAAACCGAATTTTGCGCTTTCTATAGCGCATCGGAAATGACAACCCATTGCAACTTCTAACCCACCACCGAGTGCGGAACCATGGATTGCCGCAACAATTGGTTTATTCGCATCCTCAATTTTTTGAACAACTTCCGGTAACCAAGGATCTTTGAAGGGTAAGTGATCAAACTCTGAAATATCAGCGCCGGCAATAAAGGTTCGTCCTTTACAGATCAATATGGCAGCTTTGACACTATCATCGGCATTAAATTGGTCGATAGCCTGAGATAGTGATTGCCTAGCATCCAAGCTCATTGCATTAACGGGAGGATTATTAATCGAAATAACAGCAATTTGATCGATTGTTTGGTAATCAGTCAGGTTTGGCACTTTGAAAATATAACCTCTATCTTACATTTGGAAAAAAAATACACGTGTAATATATAATAAAATGCCTAGCAAGAGCCTAGAAGACACTCTTGCTAGGCCAATGGCACTGAGGAATCGATAATTAATAAAAAAATAATATAACAAACACTTTGACGCTATTAAGAAGTTAAATCTATAATATGTAAAATATAATTATTTTATAATATTGATATATTATAAATATAGATGTTTAAGTTAATAATTATTTATGAGGTTTGGTTTTTTATGATGAGCTAATTAGTCATCCGTTAACGCTCATTCATCAATCAGAAATGAACGAGTTCACAGCTTGAACAGGAATACTTAATACTTCTTTAAATTATCGGAATAGATCATCGGACGGTGAACGTAATAATTGCCGAGTGTCATCATCCGTGTTTGTAGAACCCACTCCACGGATAGAGACTAATGGAGATGCATCATCTCCTTCACCCATTAATAAGCAAGCAGCACTAGCGAGAGAATCGACATCGGCAGTTTCACTAACTTTTAGTTCTCGTCCAAAAATATCCCTATCACCACGTAAGTCACGGATGACTTGAACACCCGCTGAACCTAGGGCTACGCCTGTTGTGCCAAGACGCCAAGGGCGTCCAATGCTGTCAGTGATAATAATACCAATATTTTTATCGCATAGATTTTTAATGTCTTTCTTTAATTGACGTGCAGATTTATTTGAATCTTTAGGTAATAATGAAACCATTTCCTGATTATCGTTACATTCAATATTAGAATGGTCTATACCCGCATTAGCCAATATGATTCCAGAGTGATGTTCGACGATAACAACTCCAGGCTTGTGGCCAACAACTGCTTTTGACTCAGAAAGAATAAGCTCAATTTGTCTGGGATCTTTGTCAACCTTCTCTGCAAGCTCGATAGCATTGGTGGAAGGTATAACTGTATTTAAATCTACTAATTGTCCTTCAGCCTTCGATACGATCTTTTGTGCAATTGCCAAGATATCGTTATCTTGTATTTTAACGCTTGACTTTAATAATGAATTAACGAGAATCTGCGCCAGGTTGTTACCGGGTTTTATTAAGGGAATATCTAGAATAGCAGATAATGATAATGATTTAAGACTCATGCTTTTAGTAATTTAAATTAAATATTTATTAAAATAGATGCTATCACAATCAACAATAAAAAAATCTTTCATATGAAAAATGATATTTAACATGTATGAATAAATATATTGCATTATGTGGTGGGGTAGGGGGAGCCAAACTTGCGCTCGGTCTTGACCATGTGTTGCGTTCTGAAGAATTAAATATTGTGGTAAACACAGCGGACGATTTTCAACACCTTGGATTTTATATCTCTCCGGACATAGATACATTACTCTATACATTGTCTGACTTGAATAATAAGGAACAAGGATGGGGACGTGAGGATGAAAGCTGGAATTTTATGGCAGCTTGCGAAACTTTGGGGATAGAATCCTGGTTTCAACTGGGCGATAGGGATTTGGCAACTCATGTATTTCGTACACAAGGATATAAGCAGGGTTTAACGCTTTCTGAAATAACAAAATTAATATCTCAACAGTTAAAAATTAAGTCCAAGATCATTCCTATGTCGGATGACTCTGTGAAAACAATAGTTAATACTGATATTGGTAAACTCTCCTTTCAGGAATATTTTGTTAAACATGCTTGTAGTCCTGAGGTAAGCGAAATTAAATTTAAGGATATAGGCAAGGCCAAAGCTTCAATTGAATTTGATTCATTACTCAATGAAGAAAATCTAAATGCGATAATTATATGCCCATCCAATCCTTTTCTGAGTATTGACCCTATCCTTTCACTTCATGACATTCGCCAAAGACTTAAGGATTGTAGTGCACCAGTGATTGTTGTTTCCCCTATCGTTAATGGACAGGCAATGAAGGGACCTACAGTAAAGATCATGCAAGAATTTAACATGACTTGTGATGTCGTTACGATTGCAAAATTCTACGCAGATATTGCTGACGGTATGATTATCGATACTATGGATGCTGAATATATTGAAGATATCGAGACAATAGGGATAAAAACATATACCGGTAATATCATTATGAATTCGCTACAAGACAAGATCAGTTTAGCCGAATCTGTGATTCAATTTTCGAAAACGCTTTCTACAAAATAAAGATTAAATAGTATGTGGGTTATATTACCAGTTAAGCATTTGCAAGATAGTAAGGTTAGATTGAAAGAAGCCTTGTCCGATGAACAGCGTGCTCATTTTAGTTATCTCCTATTAGTGGACACATTACAAACACTGGCTTCGTCCAACCACGTTGATGGCATTACATTAATCAGCAGTGATCAAACTTTGTTCCAGTTAGCTAAGCAATATGATGTGGAATTAATACTGACAGATAAGGACGATGGTTATTCAAAAGATACGGTGAAGGCCATTTCAACCATGCGTTCTAATGAAGCTGATAAGGTTGCTATTTTTCCAGCTGACCTGTCGCAACTTTCTCATCATGATATTGAATTGTTAGATGGCGAGCATCAAAATGGTATTACATTATGCGCTGCTGAAAAAGATGGCGGAACCAATGCCTTAATTTTCACGCCACCGTTAACTATCCCATTATTGTTTGGAAAAAATAGTTTTAAAAAACATCAACAGGTTGCTAAAAACAATTGTATTGCTGTCAATGTGGTGCATGCTGAAGGTGTGAAACGTGATATTGATCGACCTGAAGATTTGCAATGGTTGAGTGAACAAACTAGTGGCGGTAATGCATGGAAGTATATAAAAGATCTATCTCCGCTTAATATTGCTAGTGAATATTAAACTATGAGAAAGAGGAGAAATAAAGAATGGCTAACGACAATGTCATAAAAACGGTTGCTGTTTTCTCATCTTCAAGAGACATGTTAAATCCAGTTTTTAAAAAAGCGGCATGTGAGCTCGGTCACTATCTGGCAATGCAGGGTTATCAAATTGTGTTTGGTGGGTTGTTTATTGGGCTTATGGATGGTTTTGCCAGAGCTATTTTAGATAACAATGGACAGTTAACCGGATATTTACCTGAAAACCTCGTCCCATATGCGAATAAAGTAAACGTTCCTACACATTATGAAGAGCACATTGTTGAGACAGTCGATCATAGCCGTGCACTGATGTTTAAAAAAGCAGATGCTGCCATTGCCTTGCCTGGTGGTTACGGCACTAACGTAGAAATATGTGGCTATGCTGAGCAACAGTACTTGTTGTTTTATGATAATCCACAGTTACTCGTTAATCCGATGATATTGTTTAATATTGAAGGCTTTTATGATGGACTGATTCAACATCTTGCACAACAAGTTAAACACGGTTCAATGAACGAAGGACATTCTCAAATTGTTCAGACAGTTCAATCAATTGATAGTTTAGACAAATTACTTTCACAAGCACTTAAGCCAGCTAGTGATTATTCAACAGATATCGAAGTAATAGAGACCTCTAGCTAATCGTTATTAACAATAATATTTTATACTTAACGAAACTGACGCACAAAAAAGATAAATAGTTAATGGATGTTAAGTTAGATCGATTAGAGAAAATGTTTATAGTTTGAATATTTGAACGTTTCCGGGGTTGCGACAATCACCGTTTCTTTGCCAAGCAGAGTACGCAATCGAAGGAGACGCGAGAGTGGTGCCCGTTTACCAAGGTATCGGTTGGCCAATTCCCACAACTGACGGTAACGAGAGTCATCAGCACTTGCTTCGTCTTCATGAAGCTTGTCATATGCAGCGCGAAATAAAAGGTCTGCTTTTGGATGAGATTTTCGCATATCGGGAGCATCGGCTCCGAGCTGCGCCACGTACGCACGCAGATCAGTTAATATTCCTTCTCCTTCTCCCTTACTTCTTTGTATACGTTCGATTTCTGTACCATCTTCTGTCGTGATTACACCATTTATACTTCCTTCAATCGCAAGATTAAGTGCGAGTGACTTAGATTCATTATTGAGAGTAATAAACATGACATCTAGTTGTAACAGTTGTCTCCATCCAAGACCAACGATGTAATCAATGCCAGTATAACCTTCCAAGGCTGCTCTTCCTGTGTCCTCGCCTTCTTTCTTTTCTCGAGTCCAGAAGATGTTATCTTCCGGGTGGAATCCACCTTCATCGTTTTTCCAATAGAATGAGCCGTCTTCAACACTGTAATGTTTAAGGGAGGCCACATAAGGGTTACGTTGTAAAACGGAGATATGTCGACCCTGGTCCTGAGTCTGCATTTCTCCAACGTGACCATCGGTACCCACGCCATATAAACCAATAGACATGACATCCTCCCGTTTTTGTAGTGCCGAGAATAACGCAGCAAACTGATCAATTGCTTGCTTCGGGTCTTCGTTTAGATGCATGGGTAGAAAATTACCTTCCAGCTTTGTTGCAATTACCTGTTCAATACTTGTCATTGGTGTGACTTCTATACCATTACTTTCAAGCAATGTGCGCCGAAAGTAGTCAAAGTCTGATTTTGACTCCGGTTCATAGGAGCCCCATGCCTCTTCATGACCAGTGAAAATGACTTTATCCATGGATAATGTTCCTTGTTTTAAACTCATTTCCAAGGCCTTATATATGGGCGCGGGAGAACTACCGGTGGCGAGGTCGAATAGGATCGTTCTGTTTTCTTTACGAGCTTGATCATGCCGCTCGGCAAATAGTTGAACAACCTCCATAGCATAGGCTTCCAAGTTTTCTTCTCGCGATTTTTCTAGAGAGCCAGCGATAATGATTTGAATCGATTTAGCAGCAGCAGAAATTTTCTGTTTCACGCCATCAGCCAACGGGATATTCTTGAGATCCATTTTAAAATTGAATCGACTCAAAAAAATCTCCCTCGTTTTTTGAAACTTAAAATGATTGACGTTTAACCATTATTTATGTGGTTTACCTACCAGATATATAATTATGAGTATGTTCAACATAATATAATTATCTTTAAAGTAAATTATATATATCAATATCATAAAATAATTATATTTTACGAATGATTGGATTGGCTTCTTAATGTGTTCTAAAACATAAGTATGTATATAAAAATGGTCACTTCAAAAAGCATTGTTACTCGGACATATGTAGTAATTGTTTTGGGTTTACTCAGCACAATTTTTTCAAAAACACTCCATGCAGATCAGACACTTTTTGCTAACGATAGCCTGGCAATAAAATTTAGTACGAAAGTGGCTTTTGCAGCATTGACAACAAGTGATACAAATTTTGGCAATGGCCGCGTTGATTTCTTCAGCGGTGTAAATACAGGTGATGCAACTTGGCAAGAAGCCTATATCAAGCCGAGCCTTAGTTTCGAATGGGAACAAAATAAGAATAGCACGATATATGGCGCACTTTCTGTGGTTGGTGCAGGGACATTTGGCGATGGTGATGCCGGTGGTTTCACAGGTTCTGAATCTGATGTCGATCTAGAGTATATAAATGCTGGTTGGCGTGGTGAAGTTTTTGATATTTCATTTGGCGCGCAGGATTATATTATTGGTGATGGTTTCCTAGTCATGGATGGTAATTTTGATGCTGCTCAAGATGGTGCATTTTGGGCATTGCCTCGTACCGCATTTAGAAACTCTGCTATCGCTCGTTTCAATACAAGTCCCGTACACGGAGAAATTTTTTATCTCAAGGCTGATAATATTCAAAATGATACTGAGTTAGTAGGTATTAATCTGGAACACACAAATCAAAGTTATGGCACGTTCGGTGTTTCGTATTTAAACATGATTGACGCAGATAGACTTACCAGCCATATCCCAGCAACTTCTCGTCATGGTATGCAGGTTGTTAGCGTTAGAGCTAATAGTGCAAAAATACCAAGTTGGTCTAATTTTATCTGGCATGCTGAGTATGTAACTCAATTTGGCGGAGCAAAGGGTGGTGGCACCGGAGATTTTGAAGGAGAAGCCTGGTATGTCGAAGGCAATTATTCTTTTTCTAATATTGCCTGGACGCCTAAATTAACCTATCGCTTTGCACATTTTTCTGGCGATGATGGAACCGATTCAGATCAAGATAGTTTCGATCCACTGTTCTATAGTTACAATCCTGCTCGTAATGGTGGTTGGGGTAGTTGGTTTCAAGGTGAAATTGTGGGTAACTATTTATTGTTCAACAGCAACCAGGAAAACCACATGGTTAAACTTGATGTTTATCCTGCGCCAAAATGGAGTGCTGGTCTTCTTTATTTCTCATTTGCGCTTGATGAAAAAAATTATTTTGGTATACCTGTTACAGAGGATGATTTCGCCGATGAAATTAATTTTTATGTTGACTGGCGTCCTATCGAAAATATGTACACTGCAGTAGCAGGAGGCATAGCTTTCCCTGGAGATGCGGCAAAACAAATATTTGGGAATAATGAAAATTACACGTTCTTTGAATTTTATATGGTGTATACATTCTAATAAATGTATTGCAACGATCAAAACCAGATTGACTTGATTTAGTCTATAAACATAAAAGTATATAATTAATCTTGTACGTATATTTTAAGGCAAATACTATGTTAAGAGGTATGCAATAAGTCAGGAAAGATTAGGGAACAAATAGTCAACTACAGCCTATATAATAAAATCCTTTGCAGGTGTAATTTATGAATCAGTTTATCGGGTTGATAGGGATTGCGGTTATTTTTGGTGTTGTATATAGATTGTCAAATAATCGTCAAGCCATCAATTGGCGCTTGGTTATTTGTGGTACGAGCCTTCAAATAATTCTAGCAATCTTCATCTTGAAGACGCCTTGGGGACAAGGTTTATTCGAATTCTTAGGTCATGGTGTAGAAAAGCTACTAAGTTTTACTGACTATGGCACCAGTTTTGTACTGGGTCCATTAAACGATACCGAAAAAATGGTTGAATTGTTCGGAGTTTCAGGAGGCTTTATATTTGTTTTTAAAGTAGTGCCTACCCTCATTTTTGTATCCGCATTATCTGCCTTTGCTTATCACGTAGGCCTAATGCAGAAGATTGTAGAATTTATTGCTTTAGTGATATATCGAGTTATGGGTGCCAGTGGCTCAGAAGCAACTTCCAATGCAGCAAGTGTCCTGATAGGTATGTTGGAAGCACAGTTGCTCATTAAGCCATTTCTATCAAGAGCGACGCAATCAGAACTCATAGCTATATTGGCTGGCTCAATGGCATGTATCTCCGGTGGCATTATGGCGGTTTATATTCAGATGGGGGTAGCGGCAGAGTTTATGATGGCGGCGAGTGTAATGGCGATTCCCGGTGCCTTGGTTATCTCAAAAATTATGTATCCCGAGGTTGAAGAATCGATGACCAAGGGGGGCATAAAGCTCAGCATTGAAAAAAAATCAGTCAATGTTCTCGATGCGATATCAACAGGGGCCTTAGATGGTTTAAAGGTTGGTGTTGCAGCTAGCGCGGTTCTTATTGCGGTACTCGCGATAGTAGCGATGATTGATTTCGGTATTGGCAAACTTGGATTACTGTTAGTAGATATCTTTTATAGCTCCGCGGACAATGCAATGGTTCTAGGTATGAATTTGAATAACCTTACGCTGAGTAGCGTTTTAGGTGCAATTTTTTTCTATCCCGCAGTAATCATGGGTGTTCCTATACAGGATGCAGCAGCGGTAGGTGGGCTCATGGGAACTAAAATGGTTGCTAATGAATTCGTTGCCTATAGTCAGATGATTCCAATGATCGATGAAGTGGGCTTACAACCTAAATCAATTTTAATTGCAACGTTTGCCTTGTGCGGCTTTGCCAATTTTGGCTCGATCGCAATATTGATCGGAGGAGTTGGTGGAATGGTTCCAGATAGAAAGCACGATTTAGCTAAGTTAGGAATGCGCGCCATGATTTGTGGAACCTTGGCATCTTATTTGTCAGCTTCTATCGCGGGCATTATGCATGTTGAAGTGTCTGCTGATTCAGGCAGTTCCTTGTTCGGCCCCGTGTTAATTATGCTAACTGCATTTTTAGTAATTCTATTCTATAACCTGAAAGATAATAATGCAGTTTCAGATTTCATGAACCGTATTCTTGCACGTGCAAAGTAAGGCATGTTGATAATGTTCTCGATGATTAATATAGACTATATACAGACTTATAGAATTCGGTAAGTAAGATAAACCTAAGAATTTTGGAGAAGAATATAATGCATAAATTGTTACAAACTTTTGCGATTGCAGCGGTAAGTGTTGTAGCAGCAGGGCAAGTCTCAGCAAACGGAATGGTTACAAATTTAGGACCTGGGGAAGGCCAACTTAATATTGTAGCCTGGCCTGGTTATATCGAACGAGGCGAAACCGATAAGAAGTTTGACTGGGTTACGTCGTATGAAAAAGCTACAGGCTGTATGGTTAATATTAAATCGGCAAACACTTCCGACGAAATGGTAGCCTTAATGAACGAAGGTGGTTTTGATTTGGTTACGGCTTCTGGTGATGCTTCCTTGCGCTTGATCATGGGTAAGCGTGTACAGCCTGTTAACGTTAAATTGATCCCCAGTTGGAATACTGTTGATGACAGGCTTAAGAATGCACCTTGGCATACGGTAAACGGAAAGCACTATGGCACTCCTTATATGTGGGGACCGAATGTACTGATGTATAACACTAAGGTATTCAAAGAACCGCCAAATAGTTGGAGTGTGGTTTTTGAGGAGACGATACTAGGCGATGGTAAATCTAATGTTGGTCGAGTACAGGCCTATGATGGTCCTATTCACGTGGCTGATGCGGCAAACTACTTAATGTATCACCGGCCAGAATTAGGCATTAAAAGCCCATACGAATTAAATAAAGATCAATATAATGCTTCTCTCGATTTGCTTCGTCAGCAGCGCAAGCTGGTTTCGCGATATTGGCATGATGCGTTCATTCAAATGGATGATTTTAATAATGAAGGTGTCGTTGCTTCTGGTTCGTGGCCTTTTCAGGTCAATATTATGATTTCGGACAATCAACCAATCGCATCTACAATTCCTAAGGAAGGTGCTACAGGTTGGGCAGATACGACCATGATGCATGTTGATTCCGAGAATCCAAACTGTGCCTACCTTTGGATGGAACATACGCTTTCGTCAAACCTACAAAGCGATCTCTCTGTTTGGTTTGGTGCAAATCCATCTGTGCCAGCTGCTTGTACTGATGGTCGTGGTATGCAAACTGCTGCGGGTTGCACTACAAATGGTATGGATGATTTCAATCGAATCAAATTTTGGCGGACGCCTGTTTCTAAATGCGAAAGCCAGAGTCTGTGTATTCCATATTATCGTTGGGTATCTGATTACATTGGCGTAATTGGTGGGCGTTAAAACGATCAGATCTTTTCAGGTAGTGACATCCGTTAAAATAATTGACGAAAGCTGTGGGGCTTTGTATGACAATTTCAGTTGCATTTTCCAAGGTCTGCCGATATTACGGTGATATAAAAGCGGTAGATAAAGTTGATCTATCGATTGAAGAAGGCGAGTTTTTTGCCATGCTGGGCCCATCCGGTTCGGGTAAAACGACTTGTCTTCGCCTAATTGCAGGGTTTGAGCAACCTACGTCAGGCCATATCGAAATTTTCGGCGAGACCGCTGAAGGCGTCCCACCTTATCAGCGTGACGTAAACACGGTATTCCAGGATTACGCGTTATTCCCACATATGAATATTTTAGAAAATGTAGGTTTCGGTTTAATGATTCGTGGCATATCAAAAAATGAACGCGATCATGAAGCTGAAAAGGCACTTCAGATGGTGCAATTATCGGGTTATGGGGCTCGACGACCTAGTGAATTATCGGGAGGTCAACGGCAGCGTGTTGCTGTCGCCAGAGCAATCGCTAATAAACCTCGTGTGCTATTGCTTGATGAACCGTTAGGTGCTCTTGATCTAAAGTTGCGTGAACAAATGCAAGATGAATTAAAAGAACTTCAAAAAACCTTGGGAATAACCTTTATTTTTGTTACTCATGATCAAGGTGAAGCCTTATCAATGGCGGATCGAATTGCTGTTTTCAACAACGGAAAAATTATCCAGGTTGGAACGCCTAAAGATATATATCAACGTCCAGAATCAGAATTTGTGGCCAACTTTGTTGGTTCGTCAAATATAGTCGCAGCAGACTATGCCGGATTGTCCGAGCAAAAAGATACATTGGTCAGTCTTCGGCCTGAGTCAATTAAACTCGTTGATTCGAATGGCCGAGAAGCAATCGTTATCTCACGCAGTTATATGGGCGGGTCAACTCGATTGAATGTGGAAAACAGTGGGGTTCGGCTAAATATGGTTATTCAATCGAATACGGGATTGCCCCAAGACGGCGAAAAAATACTAATTAGTTGGGACCCTGAGCAGGCACATTTATTGAGTAACGATCAATGACTGATTCTGTAATATACGCTCCACAAAGATCTAGTAGCGTAAGCGCTTTTTCTGATTATTGCTGGCGAAATCCTCGGATGTTTCTGTTTTTATTGTTGCTGCCTCCAGTGCTTTGGTTGGGAATTATTTATCTTGGTTCATTGTTTTCGCTGCTGGTGCAAAGCTTTTTCTCAATTGATGAATTTACTGGCCTCATCAAACATGAATTCACTCTGAAAACTTATAGAGAATTATTACATCCTGCTAATCTCGATATTGTTGTCCGTACGGTTTCAATGGCCATTATTGTTACGATTGCCGCTGCAATCATCGCCTTTCCAATTGCCTACTTTGCAGCACGTTATGCCCGGGGTAAATGGAAAGCCTTTTTTTATCTCGGGGTGATGTTACCACTATGGTCGAGTTATCTAGTTAAAATTTATGCATGGAAACTTATTCTCGCGAAGGAAGGTATTCTCAACTGGTTTCTAGCTGAATTACATCTAACCTGGTTATTAGAATCTGTACTGTCGATACCCATTATTGGAGGTAATTCGTTATCGGTAAGTTATATAGGTACCTGTCTGGTGTTTCTATATGTATGGTTACCTTTTATGATTTTGCCATTACAAGCGTCGCTCGAACGAGTGCCGGTGAATTTGTTAGAGGCTTCTTCAGACCTTGGCGGTAAATCCCAACAAACCTTCCGTCATGTGCTCTTGCCATTAGCTATGCCGGGTTTGATTGCGGGTTCAATTTTCACTTTTTCACTAACACTTGGCGACTATATTATTCCTCAGATAATTGGTTCGTCGCGATTATTTATTGGTCAGGCTGTTTATTCTCACCAGGGGATTGCAGGTAATATTCCTTTGGCAGCTGCATTCTCTATTGTCCCCATCATTATTATGGCTTTTTATCTGTGGATGGCTAAACGTCAGGGAGCGTTCGATGTACTCTAATAACAATAATCGTGCACCCATGATGCTAAAGATTTCAGCTGCTATAGGGTTGCTGTTTTTGCATTTGCCCATTTTGTTAATTTTTATTTACGCCTTTACCACTGAAGAAAAAACCTATCAATGGCCACCACCCGGACTTACCTTAAAATGGTTTGCTGTAACTTGGGGTAGATCTGATGTTTGGGAAGCGTTGGGATTGTCAGTTAAAGTAGCATCTATCTCCACAGTTATTGCGCTTGTCCTCGGTACACTTTGCGCTGCTGCTGTTTCTAGGTCTAAATTTTTTGGTCGTGAAACCATTTCGCTTTTGGTGATTTTACCAATTGCACTGCCGGGCATAATTACCGGGATCGCTTTACGTTCGGCCTTCAATCTAGCCGAAATACCGTTTTCGTTCTGGACGATCATTCTGGGCCATGCCACCTTTTGCGTAGTGGTTATTTATAACAATGCCGTAGCGCGATTTCGTCGAATCTCAAATTCGTTAATCGATGCTTCGATGGATTTAGGGGCAAACGGTTTTCAAACTTTTCGTTACGTGATCTTACCTAATATTGCGACTGCATTATTGGCGGGTGGCATGTTGGCATTTGCACTTTCATTTGATGAAGTAATCGTAACCACTTTTACAGCGGGTCAGCAAACAACTTTACCCATTTGGATGTTGGAGGAATTAGTTCGCCCACGTCAACGTCCTGTTACGAATGTTGTTGCCATGGTTGTAGTGTTAGTCACATTTATCCCGATTCTAGGTGCTTACTACCTGACCCGTAACGACGATCAAATCGCAGGCCATGGTAAATAAAGTAGTCAAAATTTAAGGAGATTTACGTATGAATACACAAATGCTAATTGGTTCAAGCCTTGAATTAGGAACAGGGACTGATGAAATTATATTCAATCCGAAAACTAATGAATCTATCGTCCAGATTCCTGAAGCATCCCTCTCGCAATTAAATCGAGCTATCGAAGCTGCCAGTGCCAGCTTCTCGAGTTGGTCACGAACAAGTCCGGCTGAGCGCTCAAACTATCTGCTTAAAATTGCTGATCAAATTGAGTCGCATGCCGCTGATTTTGCAGCACTCGAAGCGCTTAATTGTGGCAAGCCAATTAATGCTGTTACCGAAGATGAAATTCCCGGAACAGTAGATTGTTTTCGTTTTTTTGCGGGTGCCGTACGATGTATGCAAGCATCTGCTGCAAATGAATATCTGGAAGGATTTACCTCGATGGTTCGGCGCGACCCGATTGGTGTCATTGCTTCGATCGCGCCATGGAATTATCCACTAATGATGGCTGCCTGGAAACTCGCTCCGGCAATCGCAGGTGGTAATACTGTGGTTTTCAAGCCATCAGAACAAACGCCACTTAGTACACTTAAGTTAGCGAAAATATTGGCTGATATTTTGCCAGAGGGTGTTATCAATATCGTATTAGGGCGGGGAGATTCTATCGGTAACGCACTAATCAACCATCCCTTAGTCGATATGATTTCGATCACAGGTGATATTGCGACGGGTAAGAAGGTGTTACAGGCTGCATCCAAATCGGTTAAGCGCACACATCTTGAACTAGGTGGGAAAGCACCGGTCATTGTATTCGATGATGCTGACCTTGATGCTGTAGTCGAAGGCATTCGAACATTTGGTTATTATAACGCTGGTCAGGATTGCACTGCAGCCTGCCGCATTTATGCCGGCTCCAAAATATATGACAAACTGGTATCCGATTTAACCAGTGCAGTATCTACCATTCAATACGCGAACGAAGATGATACGACTAACGAAATTGGCCCGTTAATTTCTATTCCTCATCGTGATCGAGTTGCCAGTTTTGTTGATCGCGCCTCTGAAGTGAAACATATAGAAATTACTACTGGCGGCGAACAACACGAAAGCGCAGGTTATTTTTATAAGCCCACCGTAATTGCAGGTGCACTCCAATCAGATGAAATAGTTCGACGCGAAGTTTTTGGTCCGGTGGTATCAGTCACACGATTTAGTGAGATGGACGAAGTTATCAACTGGGCCAATGATTCTGACTATGGTCTGGCCTCATCGGTCTGGACTAAGGATATCTCGCGTGCAATGACTTGCACGGCACGTCTACGCTATGGCTGCACCTGGGTTAACACGCATTTCATGCTAACTAACGAAATGCCACATGGTGGAATCAAACAATCTGGATATGGAAAGGATATGTCAATGTATGCGCTAGAAGACTACACCACAGTTAGGCACGTGATGATTGCGCATTAGCATCGGTACTGGCAAGTTAACAACCAATGAAAAAACCAACTGACTTTGTAAGCTCTGACCTTAGTTATTATTGGCTTCCGTTTACGCCGAATCGGCTTTATAAATCTGCGCCAATTCTGCTGAGCTCGGCTGAGGGAATGTTTTATCAAACGGAAAATGGAGATAAATTATTAGATGGTACTGCCGGACTTTGGTGCTGTAATGTTGGACATGGTCGACGCCAAATTGCTGAAGCAGTGAAAAATAGTTTATTGCGGCTTGATTATGCCTCATCTTTTTCGGTTAGCCATCCACAAGCATTCGAATTATCAGAACGTTTATGCGATCTTGCACCAGATGGATTTAACCGCGTTTTTTTTACAAATTCTGGTTCGGAGGCTGTTGATACGGCATTAAAAATTGCATTAGCCTATCATCAAGCGCGAGGAGAGGAACAACGTACACTTTTTATTGGCCGAGAGAAGGGTTACCACGGAGTAAATTTTGGTGGTACATCTGTTGGCGGCATTGATAATAACCGCAAGCAATTCAATAATAATTTACTTGACGTAGATCATCTGCCACATACTTTGGATATTGAGCGAAATGCATTCAGTCGTGGTTTACCTGAATATGGTAAAGAATGTGCAGAATCGTTATTAGAAATAATTAATTTACACGACGCCTCTTCAATCGCTGGCGTCATCGTTGAACCTGTGATTGGTGCAGGCGGTGTCATTCCTCCTCCAAAAGGCTATCTCAAACGACTCAGGGAAATTTGTGATCAACACGGTATTTTATTAATTTTTGATGAAGTCATTACTGCCTTTGGCCGAGTCGGAAAAGCTTTTGCAGCTGAAAGATTTAATGTGACACCTGACATTATTACAATAGCTAAAGGATTAACCAGCGGCACTATTCCTATGGGAGCAGTAATATTAAAACAAGAAATTTACGATGCTTTTATGGAAGGACCTGAAGATAAAATTGAATTATTTCATGGCTATACTTATAGCGGGCATCCCAGTGCTTGTGCTGCAGCATTGGCCACCTTAGACATTTATGAAGACGAGAAATTATTTCAACGTACGATTGAACTATCGCCCATTTGGGAAGATGCACTTCACAGTTTAAAAGAGTTAACTCGTGTAATAGATATACGTAATTATGGTTTGCTTGGTGGTATCGACTTAAGAGCTGATACAGACACTTTAGGTCAAATTGGCTATAAGGTTTTTCGTGCATGCTTGGATAAAGGTGTTTTAGTACGCGGTGCAGGTGATTCAATTTTACTTTCTCCACCTTTGATTATTGAAGAAGGCCAAATTGATCAAATTGCAACTACACTTAAAACTGTCATCAAAGAACTAAATTAATTATTATTAACAATTCAAAAATTACTAATGAATTATAAAACCAAACAAGCTTTGTCACTACTTCAAGATAATGATCTAAATGTGTTAATGGAACGTGCGCGTGATCGTCGTGACACACACTTTGGTCGCACAATAACGTATTCACGAAAAGTATTTATTCCACTAACTAAACTTTGTCGTGATGTTTGTCATTATTGTACTTTTGCTCATGCTCCACGTGAATTACCAAGTGCATACTTATCATTGGATGAAGTAGTTAATATTGCAAAGAGCGGTGCGAAGGTTGGTTGTCAGGAGGCTTTGTTTACGCTCGGAGATAAGCCCGAATTACGCTATTCTGCTGCACGCGATGCGTTGGCTCAGTTTGGCTACGCCTCAACAGTAGATTACTTACATGCAGCAGCTAAACGTGTTGCTACTGAAACGGGTTTATTACCGCATTTAAATCCGGGTGTATTATCCAGTGAAGACTATGCAAAGCTTCGCCCGGTCAGTGCATCAATGGGCATTATGCTTGAGTCCATATCGAACCGTCTTTCCCAACCCGGGGGGCCACACTATGGATCACCAGACAAAGATCCTAAAGTAAGGTTGGCTGCGATCGAAGCAGCAGGTCGTGCCAATGTTCCTCTTACAACAGGGCTGCTTATTGGTATTGGTGAAACGCGGCGGGAACGCTTACTTGCTTTATTGGCAATCAATGCAAACCATCGCCGGCATGGGCATATACAAGAAGTTATTATTCAGAATTTTCGTGCTAAGCAAGATACACTCATGTCGCAATATCCTGAACCGGATGACGATGAATTGTTATGGACAATTGCGATTGCGCGCTTAGTGTTGGATGTTGACATAAGCGTACAAGTACCACCCAATCTCAATCCAAATTTGTTAACTCAAATTATTGACGCAGGCATTAATGATTGGGGTGGCGTTTCACCAGTAACCTTGGATCATGTCAATCCGGAAGCCCCCTGGCCGCATTTAACGGAATTAAGAAATCAAACTCAGCACAAAGGTAAGCAACTCGTCGAGCGATTGACACTTTACCCTCAATTTATTGATGCGCGCGAACGCTGGGTTGATAAGGCTATGCACAAAGCCGTGCTAGCGAACATGGATGCTACAGGTTGGGCGCGAGCAGATGACTGGATTGCAGGCGCAGGAAACAAGCCTAATGAACGTTGGGTTTTACCTGCTCGTTTTCATTATCCAACTACAAGCGTAGATAATAATGTACGTCTATTAGTTAAGCGTGCAACGCAAGGAGAGCGGCTTGATACGACTGAATTGACGCGTTTATTTTATGTGCGTGATGCTGATTATCAATATGTAACATCAGCCGCGGATGCGTTACGCAAAGAAGTTAATGGTGATACTGTCAGCTATGTTGTAAATCGAAATATAAATTATACAAATATCTGTACTTATCATTGTAGTTTTTGTGCGTTTTCCAAAGGCAAGGTCGCAGAGAACCTGCGTGATAAAGCATATAGACTTGATACCGAAGAAATTGCAGAGCGTGTGAATGAGGCCTGGATGCGAGGTGCAACCGAAGTTTGCCTACAAGGTGGGATACATCCTGATTACACCGGCGATACTTATCTTGAAATTCTTCATGCTATCAAAGATATCTGCCCTGATATTCATGTGCATGCATTCTCTCCGCTTGAGATTCATCAAGGGGCGGCGAGTAATAATATCGATCTAGTCGATTATTTACATATGTTGAAAGAATCCGGACTCAAAAGTTTACCAGGCACTGCTGCAGAGATTCTTGTTGATGATGTTCGCAAAATTTTATGTCCCGATAAGATAAATTCTAATGAATGGCTTGGTGTGATGCGTAATGCACACCAGGTTGGTCTCTATTCGACAGCGACTATCATGTTTGGACACGTTGATGAGCCACGTGACTGGGCAGAACATATTCTAAAAATTCGTGATTTACAGGAAGAAAGTATAGCGAATGGCCGCGGACACTTTACTGAATTTGTGCCACTCGCTTTTGTTCATGAATACGCACCATTGTATCGTCGGCACGGCGCTCGGCGTGGGCCCACATTTCGCGAAGCAGTATTGATGCATGCTGTTGCACGCCTTGCCTTTAATCCATTAATTGACAATATACAGACAAGCTGGGTAAAGATGGGGCCAAGTGGTTTAGAAACCTGTTTGAATGCGGGAGCAAATGATGTGGGTGGTACTTTGATGAATGAGTCGATCACGCGCGCAGCTGGTGCAAGTCATGGACAAGAAATTACTGCATTTGAAATGGATAAGCTTATTAGAGGCTGTGACCGTTCTCCACTTCAGCGTACTACACTATATGGTAAGGTTGAAGCAGAGTACGTAGAAGATTTATGTAACGGTATTTCGGTTGCGATTGCAGGTCGGTAATACCATAAAAGGCTAAGATAAAATTATCTTAGCCTTTTATGGAGATATAAAATTAATACTTTTAGCGTTCTAATAATGCGAGCTTATCTGTTTTGTCTTTCCAATCATCCGCATCTGCAGGCGGAGATTTTATTTCGTTAATCACAGGCCATGTTTTAGCCAGTTCTGAATTTAGTACAAGGTATTGTTGTTCATTATCGTCAAGCTCTTCATCAGATTTAATTGCTACTACAGGACACTCAGGCTCACATAAAGTGCAGTCGATACATTCATCAGGATCAATGACCAACATATTTGGTCCTTCATGGAAACAATCAACGGGGCAGACTTCTACACAATCGGTATATTTGCATTTTATACAATTTTCAGTAACAAGGAATGTCATTGGATTACTCGCTCAAGGTGTCAAATGATGGCGCATTATAGCGAAGTGTTTTTTACAGCTCAACTGAAATAGAAAAATTCTAGAAAAAATCTAATATATAAATTAATTTTAATCTAAAACCCTTTAAAATATAGTTATTCTTAAAAAAGAAACGGTATTATTTTATGTCAAGCGCCGTTATTGAACTGACAGTGGTTTTTAAATTACAAAGAATAAAAAATATATAATAAACAAAGATATAAAAATATATTGTAAATTATAAATGTCATTTAATAAGCAACAGAAAAGTTCTGAAAAATAAAAAGTTGTGCCAAAAATAGAAACGTTTATACTATTTTCGTCAATTCTACAACTATTAGCATTTTCAGGTCTAAAAATGCGTTATTTTGCTAAATAGACAACGTTGCAGAGTTGATCCTAAATTAAACACAATTTATTAATTATTTGAGTGTAACGATATGAAAGAACTCCATCATAATACCTTCAAAGATATGATGAACGATGTTGTCGATGCTGATGCTTGTTGCGAATGTGGGTCCTGTGTTTTGGTATGTCCGCATAACGTGATTGAATACATCGATAACAAACCTAAACAAACTGCTAAGGAATCTGCAGAGTTTGATCATTGTGGAATTAGTACTGGTGTCGGTTGTGATGTATGCGCATCTGTTTGTCCACGTCTATGGCCACGAGAGAATCATTTACGTGATGCAGTATTCAAGGATCAGCGTGCATACGAAGGTATTTTTGGTGTGTATCGACATATTTTTGTTGCGCGTACTAAGAGCGAAAAAATTATGGAACGTGCCCAGGATGGGGGTATTGTCACCGCATTACAATCATGGGCATTTAAAAATGGCCACATTGACGGTTCAGTCGTTTCTGCTGTTGGTCCTGAAGACCCACCGTGTTTTCCAAGTCCACAATGCGCGACTTCTGTAGAAGAAATCGAAGGAAGTAGCAGCAGTTGGTATACATACTGCGCTAACAACTTGGCATTAGAAGATGCCAAACAAAAAGATTTAAAGAAGGTCAGCTTTGTTGGAGTGCCTTGCCAGATTACGCCTCTACGCAAAATGGAACACGTTGATCCGAGTTATCTTGTTACTGAACGTAAAAAAGCAAAACCGATTAAACGCCAACGTGAATTTTTGCGGGGTTATTCTGATAGAGTTAGTTTTTCTATTGGCTTGTTTTGTACAGAAGTATTTCGCCCAGAGTTAATGACCGAACGTATTGAAAAGGAAATGGGTATTCCGTTAACGGAAGTGTCAAAATTCAACGTCAAAGGTAAAGTACTGATACACAAAAAAGACGGCACGATTGAAACGATACCTCTGAAAGAAGCGATGGAAGAATATCAACGGCCTGAATGTAGCCATTGTGGTGATTTTTCTGCTGAACTTGCTGATATTTCCTGCGGTGGTGTTGGTACTGACAGGGCGACTATTGTTGTTATTCGCACGGAAAAAGGTGAAGCAATTTGGCGTGAGTTTGAAGCGAGTGGTGAAGTCGAAGTTGAACCCATTGAGGATAACCCACTGGCTTGGAAAGTGTTGCAACGTTTGGCGCGTCGTCAGCGAAATCGGGTTCCGGAAGGGACTACTCGAAGTGGCACTGCTAAAGATTTACCACAATACTCTGCTAAGGTGGATGCTGATCAAAGTCTTGCAGGTTTACTGGCACAAGGCAAAAGCTCAGAAGAACTTGCTGAATTTATCTCAGCTGCTTATGGTGGAGAACCGGAACCAGAAGAAATACGATATATGGCTGGTCAGCCAATACCAAATGATCCTGGTGATCCAGAACCGGGAGAAAAACGAGTGTTTCCACCGGCGCCTGGTCTGGATGAGGGCGGTGGTTCACCTAATTAACTGAAAATATGGAAACTGGCAACGACACGAACCTTTTGCAAACGATTATGGATGGCGTCTTCTCACTCTTAGAGCTTGGTGGTCCCATAGTCTTGGTTCTGTTGTTAGCGTCCATATTTGGATTTGCCTTGGCATTGCGAAAATTTTTGCAGTATTCCAAAGTTGGTTATCCAGCATTAAAATGTCTGGATGAAGCGGTCGATTTTTGGAAGTTGGGTAAACAAAAACAAGCCATAGAAATTCTGAATAACTCCTCATTGCCCATTGCAGATGATTTACGTTTCGCACTTGAACTGGGTGCTAGCATGGACAACGATAGCTTGCATGACGAAATGATGCGACGTACCGGGGTCTTTTTGCGGGCTTACTCGAAAGACCTACGTTTGCTGGAATTGACTTACAATCTTGCACCAGTGTTAGGTTTGCTAGGTACTGTACTTGGTATGATAGAGGCATTTCGTGGGCTTGCTGTGAGTGCAGGCTCGGCAAGTGAATCCTCTGCACTCGCAGGTGGTATTTGGGAAGCACTGTTAACGACTGCAGTGGGTTTATCCATCGCTATTATTTTTGCAGTTCTGCATGCTCTTTTGGAGTCTAGGCTTGAATCACTTGCTGATACGGTTACTGATATAGTGAGTCGCGTACTCTCTATGCAGGAGAATAGCTGAGCGTGAATGCCCCGCGGAATCTTTTAAGTCCGCGACACACTCCCCGGCGACCGGGACGTTTATCATTAACCCCATTAATTGACTGCGTCTTTATCCTATTAGTATTTTTTATGTTGCAGACGGACTTCCTGCGCCCTCAAGTTATGGAGTTTACAAAAGCAGCGGGCGGTAGTGGTGCAGCCTCTGAGATGACGACAATTTCGGTCGAATTGCATGATAATGATTCGGTTTGGTTAAACGGCAGTAAAAGTAATCTGAAGAACCTACGTTCGACAGCAGCTAGCATTATTACACCTGATAACACACGCGTAATAATTGTCGTCGATACACATGTATTGTTACAGCGTGTTGTCGATGTAATGGATCTTTTTAATCAATATGACATTAGTAATATCTCAATGTCTGCTGCTCGTAAGTTCAAATGATGAGGTGCATCTAACGATGTCGCGAAAGAATAGACGACGTAGTACTAGTTACGATGACTTGCGCCAACGTATTGTAGGTAACAAAGGCAAGCAAGAAGAGAATATGATACCGATGATTAATGTTGTTTTTCTGCTTTTACTTTATTTCATGGTGGCAGGAAGCATACAGTCTAACCATGATGTCGTGCCTCCTTATTCAACAAAGATTGCAGAACCACCACCACATATCCCTAGACTTACTGTGAGTCAGACCGGTGAAATGTGGTTCGAAAATCGAAAGATCAAAATGGTCGATTTAAAAGAAGGCTTATCCAGATTATCGAGCCAGAAGAAACTTCGGATTCACGCTGATGCCAAAGTTGATGCGTTAACAATCTCGAAGATTATGGATATTTCAGCCGAAGCCGGTATTATTCAATTTGTATTGGTGACTCAGCGTAAGGTTAATACAGGCTGAAGTTATGCTGCTTTCGAGTCGCCGCAGTGTAATCTGGTTACTGCTACTCTTGTTTTCTTTCACCTTGCATGCTTTGGTGTCATGGCATGTGGGTAAGAACATAAAGCCATCGCCACCACCGATACCAGAGCCTGAAGTACAAATCATCCTAGATCAGCCTATCGAGATCGTGGAAGAAAAAATCGATCCGCCCGAAGAACAGCTTGAATTTGAAGAAGAGCTCGAACTTGAGCCACCTGAAATACTTATAGCACCGAAGACACTTACTCCACCACCGCCAGATGTAACACTTGCACTTAGAGTCCAGGGTAGTGGCTTTCAGGGTCTTGACATACCAGATGGTTTGGGATTTGTTACTGTTAGTGAAGGACATGGTGTAGGTGGTTTTAAAACGGGTATTGGGAATGGATTAGGTGATGGTACAGCACGCTTTGCTCCTTATATTGCTAACCTCCGCGAAGCTGGCCTTGACGTTGTATTTTGCATCGATGCAACAGGCTCCATGGGCTGGGTTATCGATGAAGTAAAAGATCGGATTGAGGATATTGCTCAGATCGTGCGTTCACTAGTGCCCATTTCCCGCTTTGGCTTTGTTGCTTACCGTGATTATGATGGCCCTGAGTTCACTACGCGTGTACAGCGGCTGACATACAGCACTCTGAAACTTAACCAGTATCTTTCCAAACTTAAGGCTAAGGGTGGTGGTGATTTGTATGAAGCAATCGATGCCGGGCTTCAGGCTGCTATCAATGAGTCTGGTTGGCGCATCGGCGCACGCAAAATTATCATTCTAATTGGCGATGCGCCTTTAGGAGATGAAAAGCTTAATAATGCTGTGCATCGAGTCAGGCAGTTTCAACGCTCCGGAGGCATAGTTTCAACACTTGATGTGAGTGAACAGGCTAATCCGCATTTGCTCGAAGCGAAGATTGGTCGCAAGGTACCACGCCACATATATCGTAATGCGCCTATGCATGCGTTTCTCGTTATCAGTGAGGCAGGGCAGGGTGATGCTGCTACATTAGATGGCGATATTGTACTTACTAAACGACTAATCAAATTAATAATGGGCGATCAATTTGCTGCCGAGATGCAGGCCTTGTTGGATGTGTTATGAGCTTTTTATACTTTAAAAATGTAATTAATGGGCAACGTGCATGGCCCCTATGTGGAATCGTAATTGTAACGTTATTCTTCGCACCGAAGTTATCTCATTCAGCTATGGAGGGTAACATTATAGGCCAAGCGAATACGTTGTTGCAGCAACTCAAGACACAGCAACATGCATCTGAAATAGCCAGGATTGCAAGAGCGGTTGGACCTATTATTGATAAGGCACGAAAAGCACAAACGAAAGAGGACGAGCTTAATGCATTGCGCAGTATTTTGACTGCAATGCGTGAACAGGTTCGGTCGCAAGTAATTAATATTGAACGTGGAACTTCGCAGAGCGAAGCAGCACTTGAGCGTTTGTATCGTTCACAGTCATGGGATGATCTTAATTTTTCACAAGCTGCTTTCGCCTATTGGCGAGCCTGGATTGATTTAGAACTTGCACGCCGTTACAAAAATGACGGAACAAAGAAGCGGTCTTTATTAGAAGCGCAGAAGGGTTTTCGCGTCGCATCGATGCAACTCTTTCGTCCGGGTTTAATTTATGGTGGTTGGCTTGGTATTGGCTATGTGGAAATGGAGTTGGGTAATTTAGATCGTGCTCGACAAATCTTCGAGAGACTTGATGAAGCGCTTTCTACAGCAACTGATTCATCAATACGTGAAGCAGTGTCAATCGAACTTCGATTGCTTGAGGTGCGTACAGGCAAGGTAAAGACGAAACACACTAGTCGAAATATCGATGATAACGAGGCAAAGATGCTTCGTATCGAAGCATTTGCGTTACTGAAAGAAAGTCGAAGAACGAGTAATCAACCCATTGGAGCGGCAAAACGTCTTAAGGCAATCTTTGAATCAGGCAGGATGGATCAATCGCTGCTTAACGAAATGATGGGTTATGCTCAGGAAATCGCCGGTGTAGATGTTGGACCTTGGAGTGATTTAGCCGCAGCCGAATTTCGCTTGCGCCATAAGGACTACAAAAAAGCGATACAGAAATTCCAGATATTTTTTAAAAAGGGTATAGCGCTAAAAGGGGTCGACCTTAATCATTATCGTTATCGCTGGGCTGTTGCTGCGTATAAAGCTGGGATATACCAAACTGCGGCTAGTGTTCTTGAGCAGTTATTACGCAAGAAAACGCTTAATCCCGAAACTGACAAAGCAGCCAGTAAACTACTTTATGCGGTCTATACTGCCCGAGAAGTAAATGGCGGTTCATCAAGTAACCGCAAATTATTGCGAGCAGCGGCACAACGCTTTATCAAAAAAAGCCCAAACGATCCCGATGCAGATTCGGCACGATTAGTGGTAGCCCAAACGTCATCAAACTCAAATACCGCCCTCAAATCACTTAAGCAGATCAAATCGAAGTCGAAGCTAGGTGGTAATGTAGAACGCACCGCATTTCAAGTTCTTGCTAGTGACTTCAGTGACAAGATCCTACTTGGTAAAACTAAAACAGCCGCAGGCCTAGCCAGGCAAGGTATAAATGCGTTTCAAACACTGCCAGATTCCGATAAGCGTAAATCACTAAATATCGCAATTCTGTTGCAAATGCGTGTACTCGTCGATCCGAAGTTAGATGAGGTGCTGAGGTCAATTGATGTAATTGAAGACAATGAAGATACTAATCTCGATATACGACGTGCGTTAATTTGGTCACGCCTGCAGCTCTATGATCGTCTGAATGAACCAACTCGAATAGCCGAATTCATACATTCACTAAGCACAAAGAAAATTGCTAGCTGGCAGATGGAAATTTTATATCCCTGGATTGTCGAACACGAAAACATCAGCTTACGTCTGGAGCTAGCTAACATGTTGCAACCCCATGTAATAGAACAACCTGATATGGATCGTCGAATACGAAGCCTGATCATCAAGGATCTAATGGCCATGGAACGTAATGATATCGCTTATAAAGAAGCGCGTGCATTCACCAAGGAACACAGTAGCTCCGGAGATGCATGGCGTTTATTGGCACGTGCAGCCGAGTTACACAATAAGCCTTTCGAGGCTGACCATGCATGGAGCATAATAACTGACAAGGCAGTACCGACAATGAATATCTGGTGGGAAGGGATGTTGAGTCGGGTTCGGATCCGTAGTAGCTCTACTAGACCGGAGCAGGCATGTCCTTTACTGCAAAATATTAAGCGTAGCAGCGAATATCTACCGGATGAGCACAAAGCGGCATATGAATTGATCGTTGCTGACTCTCCTTGTTAGATATTTCAGAATATATTACTAAAAAAGACACTTAGAATTTGTGCATGAATGGCCACATTCTAAACGGTTATATTTGGTTTAATACCTCACAATTCTTTAAATTTTACACTATACTTTTAATGGTATAGAATCGTTTCTATTTATCAAATAATCAATAAAACTGAGGATTCAAGCCATGCGTAGATACCTTCATATTGACCTAAATGAGCATAACGTGCGTGAAGAAACGCTATCTGGTGAACAGTTGGCGCGGGCTGGACGCTATCATATAGCCAAGACCTTAGTGGACATGAATGTTGGTCCGGTTGATCCCTTATCACCAGAGAATCCATTAATTTTTTCTGCAGGAGCATTTGCAGGTAGCAATTGGTCAAATGCAAATCGCACCAGCGTTGGCTGTAAAAGCCCGCTCACCGGCGGTATTAAAGAATCAAATGCAGGTGGTTCATTTGGCTTAGCATTAGGCCAACTCGAGATAGCCGGATTTACACTTCTTAATGCTTCTGATGATTGGACAGTTATCGTTCTTCGAAAAGATGGCTCCATCACATTTGAAGAAGCAGAACCCTATATGGGTAAAGATAATTTCGAATGTGCGAGTCTATTGCACGAGAAGTACGGCAATAAAGTGAGTCTTGCGATCTGCGGACCTGTTGGTGAGTATGGTGGATTAATTGCCGGAATAGCGATGAGTGATACCGATAAACGTCCGACAAGAATAGCAGCGCGCGGCGGAGTGGGTGCTGTAATGGGATCCAAAAAGGTCAAGGCGGTTGTTTGTGAACTTAATAAGATGCCGACGTTTAAAGATCGAAAGAAAGTGATTCAGGGTGTAAAGGAATATAATAAACTATTGGGAGCCGATGATTTGATCAAAGCGTTTAAAGAGTATGGCACTGCAATGGTGTCGGATTTAACGAATGAAACTGGCGGATTACCGGTAAATAATTTCACCGCTGGCCGCTTAGTAGATACAAACGAAGAAACGTTAAAGATGGGAGGCACCTATATTCGTGAGCAAAATCTTGCACGTGGTGGTCAAACAGCTCATGCCTGTATGCCTGGCTGTATGATTGAATGCAGCAATGTGTATGCTGACGCTGATGGCAAAGAGATAGCCTCACCTATTGAATACGAAACGCTTGGCTTAATGGGAACAAATTGTGGGCTTAAGGATCCTGATGATCTTGCCCGGTTGAATAATATGGCGAATGCACTGGGTATCGACACTATTGAGACAGGTGCGATGATGGGTGTTTTATTGGATTCGGGGCTTGCAAAATTTGGTGATGTTGCATTTCTAACCTCTGTGCTTGAAGAAATAGGCAAAGGTAGCGAAAAAGGTAAGCTTTGGGCGCAAGGTACAGCACGTGTCGGTGAACATTATAAAGTTGCTCGTACACCAACAATCAAAAAACAAGGCATCAGCGCTTATGATCCGCGAGTGGTAGAAGTTACGGGTATATCCATGATGCTGACGGCACAGGGCGCAGATCACACGACAGGTAACTCGCCAGGATATGATTGTGTTGGTAAAGATATTGATGAATTGGTGGATGTTAGTATGGGTCTACAGGTGGAGTGTGCAGCAGCAGATTCAGTTGGGTTTTGCATATTTGGTGGGGGAATTACAAACGAACATCTTGATTTGGTAATTGGCTCAATGAATAGTGCATTGGGTACAACGCTTGAACCTTCATTTTTTCATGAAATCGGATGTGAGACATTACAATATGAAGATGAGTTTAATAAAGCCGCTGGATTTACCGAGGAAGATGATGAACTACCTGAGTTCTTTTATAAGGAAGCCCTTTGGCCGACGAATCGATCAGCGCGATTTCATGCAAGTGAAGTGAATGAAGCCAAACGCCGTTGGTGGCAAGAGAATGCCAGCAAAAGTACAGGGAAATCACATGAAGGTTACAGTACGAATAACTAACTGAACGCTTTTCGGTACGCACCCTTGTATTAGGGTGTGGCCATCTTTGGTAAAGGTAAGAATATCCACTCCATCACCTTCGGAGGTACCGCCTCCATCATTCGATCATGGAAGATGTCAAAAATACTAAATTACGGTTATCCTCGAAAAAATACATTTTCATACAAGCGAAGTGAATAAAACAAAACTACGTTGTTGGCAGGGTTAAAGCATAAATAACTAACTAAATGCTTTTCGGTAAGCATCTTTCACGGCAATGCGGCCGTCATCAGTGAAAGTCATGATATCGATACCATCAACTTCTGAAGAACCACCTTCAGGATTAGGAAATGGTAGTCGCCAAAATACCAAAGCACGATTATCATCGAAAAAATACATTTGCGGAGGTTCTGGCTCTTCGTCCTTTTTATCAGCGCTTACATTTGAAGGAACCATCCGTTTAAAAGCGGCATGTATATTTTCACGACCACTATAACTCGTACCAGGGTTTGGCCCTGTTGAACCTTTATAAATAGGCTCATCACTCATTAAGCTGACTAGTTTATCGACATCGCCCGCAGACCATGCGGCACTGAAACTAGCTAACGTTCTTTTGCATATCTTATGAAGCTCGCTTAGTTCGTTGTTTGACGCGGCTCTGGGATCTTGGGAATCATTACTGGATTTATTCATGTTATGACACCTTGTTCTAATAAGAACTAGAGTTAAATAATGACTGTTTTAAGAATGGATGATTAGATATTGAGAAATTACCCATACGACTGTATTAGCCTCAGATACTCAGTAAATTACAAATCATCGCTAATTAAAAAGCGTAGGTTTTATCCTACGCTCCTGTTAGTTTTATCTATGATTTCTCGGCCGACCATGTAAGCGTCCCATATACTAGAACCATCGTATGATGTTTGTGCGAGTTGACGGATACGTTCTTTTGCATTTATAGCAACTGTATTAGGAAGGTTCTTGAATAGTTCCAGATCAGAAGAAGAGTCACCATAGGCGACACAGCGGTCATGATCCAAGTCGAGTTTAGATAGCAGTTTATCCGTGATGCGTAATTTATCTTCGCTTGTGACTATTTGCACACCGCCATCAGGGTTACCTGGAGTTACTACTGCTCCAAAAGCGTGGTCCAATCCCCATTTTTGTATTCTCTCTACGAAAAATTTTGGTGATTGGGATATTACGACGCTGTTCTCATTACGGTCTTGAATGTCGTTAAAGACTGCTTCTACACCCTCAAGCCAAGGACTTGAAACAAATGCATTATCAATTTGTTCATGACTAATACCCTTCCATAGAGGAAGACATTGTTCCCAAAATTCATAATCATTGATTTCACCACGTCCCCAAGTTTCCTCGATGGCTATGGTTTCATCGAGAACACCAACTGATCTGGAAATTTCTAGACATGCTGATCCGACGAGTAAAGTCCCGTCCATATCGAAAACGTGAAGACACGTCATTTTTTACATTCTCCTTAGTTTTGTGGGTAACTTCGAATTATTTAGCCTTGCGCGCTTCTCTAAGCGGACGGACGGTATCGAGATAGTACGATTCAGGATATTCGCGTTCACTGTTTTCTATGACTTCGGTGAAATCCCATTTCTTGAGGAGCTTACCGTTCCTGAATACGGGTTGCATAATATTTTCTTCAGGAGGGATAGAATCTCGAGGTACAGTAGCATGAACACCATCTTTCAATGTGAGAGCAAGACGGCCTTTCTTAGATATTTTGAATTCAGAACCCTCGCCCTTGGGCGATTTAAAGATATCGCGCCATTCACCATTGATACAGACTGCGCTGGCCTTTTGTCCAAAATTCATCGTGTCACGATTATGGTGTTGTAATAATCCTCCACCCATGCCAAATAGCGCGTTTTCAGTAGAAAATCCACGGCGTTCCATTTCGATAAAGACTTCCGGTAAACTATGGAAATTAACCCCGTCACCTTGAACGACCCGAATATAGGGTGGGAGGACTTTGTAGCCCTTGGAGTTAACTTCAAAACCAAAAGCATCCATTAGCCATTGTGTGGTATCGGCAGTAACTTCTATGATATCCCCTGAATCGGGACGAATACCCACGAGGCCAGGAAAATTCTGAATTTGTTCTTTTAATTGTTTACCTATGATATTTTTTACACAGCTTTCATGATCATAAGTATCCGTTAACAGTAAGGCTACACCGTTTTCGGCATACATAGTAAGCATATTGCTTAATGCTTTAGCTTCGTTATCTTCACCCCATGCACATAAGCTCGCATGTTCAGAATTTGGACCTGAATTCGATACTTGGCCCGCATTGTAGTAACGCTTAGCCGCAATAATACCTGGCACGGTATCGCTTTGATTGAAATTAACGAGATGAGCCATACCGCCGAGTGCAGCAGATTCCTGAGAACTTACTCCACGTGCGCCATAGTCATGCAGCATGTGACGTAGCACTTGTGGATTGTCTGATGTCTGTTCGAGAGAATCGCGAATGACCTGTTTTGAGAGCCAGCTAATACTACCAATCGTTGTTGGGTACCAAATTGCTCTTAATAATGCTGTTTCGAAGAAACTCGTCATCCAGTAATACTTGGGATCGGTGTTGATTATTTGTACTAGTACATTTTTTGGTGGTACTACAGTGCCTTCGGGTATTGCTTCAATCTCGACAGGAAGATAGCCGTCATGATCATTGAGAACGCCGAGCCAAAGGTCACGGTTGAAGTGCATACCTTGTTCACGTTCAATGAATTCTGCTTCGTCGATATCTTCAAGCGTAATAGGTTGCATCAGATATTCGCGTAAATATGCCTGAAGCCCAACGAACATTGTCGATGGTAATTCACCCCCACGGGATTCAACGTAACTGGAGATGTATTCCGTACCTGGTGGATAGAGTGCGTAGTGACAATGCTTGTAATTATCTACGTCAATGATGATATTACTGTGAAAACTCATATACTTTTACCCCTTAAGTTATTGATACTAGTACGATTTGCGATCGTGTCCGATATTTAATCTATCCTTACAATATTTTTCATCAAATATATAACGCTTAATAAATAATAACGATTCTAATTATAGGCGTCAATCTTGAAGGTTACTGCTCTGAACAGAACAAACAAGATCCAATAATAATGAATGTATCTCTTTGAAAATAAAGTAAAATATAATATAAAAAATATTATGTTTTAAAATTATATAAATAATAGAATGCATTCTAGTTGCTGATTATTTTAAGTCATTCGTTTTATCTATTTAAGCTTTAGTTGTTTGAAAATAGTTAATGTGAGCAAGTAGCACACAGTGTTTGTGAAGACTAAGCCTATTAATCAACAAACATTGAACTCAATGAATGACCACTTTTAATACAGTTAATGCTTTCGCCGATTAATGTGGCTACTGATAATTGACGAATTTTATTGCAGTCTTTTGCTTCTTGTGACAATGGGATCGTATCTGTCACGATAAGCTCATCGATTGATGATTTTGATATGTTATCAATTGCAGCGCCGGACAGAACAGGGTGCGTGCAGTAGGCATAGACATTTAAAGCGCCATTTTTCTTTAATGCATCTGCTGCCTTGCAGAGTGTTCCGGCGGTATCGACCATATCATCAATTACAACGCAAGTATGACCATTAACATCACCTATTATGTTCATTACTTCAGAAACATTTGCTTTTGGGCGTCTTTTATCTATTATCGCCAGATCTGCATTACCTATTCGACGTGCTAGCGCACGTGCCCTGACAACACTTCCTACATCAGGCGAAACTACCATCAGGTTTTGATAATCATGTTTCCAAATATCACTAAGAAGAACGGGTGATGCGTAAATATTGTCCATGGGCATGTCAAAAAATCCCTGAATTTGATCGGCATGTAAGTCTAAGGTCAGGACATGATCTGTGCCTACACTTGAAATTAAGTTAGCAATAACTTTTGCAGTGATTGCTACACGCGCTGAACGAGGTCGTCGATCCTGACGCGCGTAGCCAAGGTATGGAATAACAGCAGTTATGCTAGCAGCTGATGCCCTTCGCAGGGCATCAATTAATACTAACAGTTCAACCAAGTTATCATTCGTAGGCTGGCAAATTGACTGTAGGACGAAGATATTGCGCATTCTGACATTTTCTTCAATTTCTACAGATATTTCGCCATCACTGAATTTCCCTATAGAGGCTTTACCTAACGGTAGCTGAAGATGTGCAGCAACAGCTTTTGCCAATACTGGGTTAGAATTACCGGCAAACAGCATCGCCGTTGAATAATCGTGCATGGTTGAATTACTGCTACTGTTCATAATTAAGCTAGCTCTGACAAATCACCAAAAATGGATTTAGCTTCAAGAAAATCACGCAGACCGTGGTCACTAAATTCTCGTCCATTCCCCGATTGCTTATAACCACCGAAAGGAGCACGAAAATCAATTTGGGCACCATTGATATGGACCATCCCAGTACGAATACGACGCGCAACAGCTCTAGCACGTTCGGTATCAGCCGATGACACATAACCTGATAAACCATAGACGGTGTCGTTTGCAATACGTATCGCGTCTTCTTCATCTCTATACCCAATAAGAGTTACAACGGGGCCAAATATTTCTTCACGTGCAATCGTCATCTCATTGGTTACACCAGCAAATACTGTTGGTTTAACGTAATAACCTTTCTCAAGACCTGCTGGATGACCGAGTCCTCCCGTAACAAGAGTTGCTCCCTCATCAATGCCTGACTGGATAAGTGTCTGGATCTTTTCATATTGAGCCTGAGATACAACTGGACCAACAGCAACACCATCTTCTTCAGGTGCTCCAACCTTAACGCTTTCCATTGCCTTTTTAGCAATTTCTGCAGCCTCTTTCATACGGTCCATCGGTACTAAGAAACGTGTGCCAGCGTTACATGATTGCCCTGTATTCACGCATACTATCCCAGCGTCTCGGCTAATCGTTTCTTCAAGATTGGCATCGTCTAACATGATGTTTGCTGATTTGCCGCCAAGCTCTTGTGCAACACGCTTTACTGTTGGCGCAGCATTTTTTGCAACCTCGATACCGGCTCGTGTGGATCCGGTAAAGGAGATCATGTCAATGTCAGGGTGGCTGGAAAGAGTAGAACCGACGACAGAACCATCGCCATTTACAAGATTAAAAACGCCTTTAGGCACGCCAGCAGCATCCATTACTTCAGCGATAATAATCGCGTTAAGAGGGGCGAGTTCAGATGGCTTTAAGACCATGGTGCAACCAGTCGCGATTGCCGGAGCTACCTTTGCCGCAATTTGATTTAATGGCCAGTTCCAGGGTGTTATTAATCCGCATACGCCAACTGCTTCATAGGCTACTGTTGTCGAGTCTATTTTTTCTTCAAATTCGAAGTTTCGTAGGGCATCGAGTGTAGTCATGAAATGACCAAGTCCGGCTGGGGCTTGAGCGTTTGAGGCCAAGTCCATTGGTGCGCCCATTTCTTGGCTAGTAATGGCTGCTATGTCTGGCAATCGGCGTTTGTATTCTTCAATTATTTTTTCAAGGAGCTCAATTCTATATTCTTTACTCGTTGCAGCATATTCATCGAAAGCAGCTCGTGCTGCTGCAATTGCTTGATCGACGTCTTCTTGGTTACCAAGTACGATACTGGTTATAACTTCTTCTGTTGAAGGGTTGATTACGTCAAGGCTTTTTGTACTTTTAGGTTTAACCCATTTTCCATCAATATAGAACTTCGCTGCGTTTTCCATGTTTTCTCCAAATGTAGTTACGTGTGTTTAGATGTGGTGTGTAAGCCTAGCTAAGCTAGGACATTAGATAATTTTGCTTCTCGTCACATATGAATAAGGTAGCTGATCAGCAAAAATATTCATTTTTTTGAATGGGTTATAGTTAGTTTGGTTGTCGTGCTTTGTATCATTAACGTAGTATTTCCTAGCCTTTAAAAAAAGCTTATAAGATGTTCTTGTAATGGAGTATCAATATAAACGATTATTTTCTATTAACAAGAATCGATTCTAGTAGGTTATACTTAATTAACCTACATAGTCAAGAACAGTGGGTAGTGATTACTTGAAATACGATAATAATATGCGATTATTGACGTACTATAGAGTTTTCATAAGCGGTCATCAAACCGACTTAGTCTCTCAATCAACAGATCATAAAACCCATTGGAATCAACTGAATAAACCCAATTAACGTTAGCTGAGCGGTCGGTAACTTGCCAAAAGTCAATGGCCGTATGGCCCATTGTTAGTTCGGATTCTGTTTCAACAGTGAGATTGCATGGCTTACCAGTAAATAATTCAGGTTTTAGTAAAAAAGCGATTGTACAAGGGTCGTTTAGTGGGGCTCCTGATGAGCTGTATTTAGCAGCTGCATAACGATCAAAGAGATCGAGCATCTTGCTTGTCGATCGAGCCACATCATTAGTTATTCCCCGTATGCGGTCTTTTCGAGCCTGTGTTGCAGGTACCTGGTATGTTACGTCTAATCCAAGCACAGAAATTTTTAGATTGCTATGAAACACAATACCAGCAGCATGAGGGTCAACGACAATGTTAAATTCAGCTGACGGTGAATGATTTCCTCCTTCCCGCATTGCACCTCCCATCATTATAATTTCCGCTATTTTACCTAGAATCAAAGGGTTCTTCTGTATCGCCAAAGCAATATTCGTTAACGGGCCAGTTAGTACAAGGGTAATTGATTCATCTTCTGCAGCTAGGAGTGTTTCAACTATGAAATCGACAGCATGCATTTCATGTAACGGATGTATTGGTTCATAAATATCAATACCATTTAATCCTGTTTTGCCATGCACATGTTCAGCTGTTACCAATTTTCGTTTCATCGGGTGCGAAGAACCAGCAAAGACAGGAATGTCGGGACGGTCAGCAATTTCACAAATTATACGAGCGTTTCGAGAGGTGAGTGAAACCGAGACATTTCCTGCTACGGTTGTTATCCCGATAATCTCAAGTTCATCCGGTGAAGACATGGCCAAAAACAGGTTAATTGCATCGTCCTGTCCGGGGTCACAATCAATAATGATCGGTATTTTTTTATTCATATTATTTTGTAAAATTTATATTCATGTTCTGCTTATAGATAATAATTCATAACTTGTTGAAAGTAATAGAAAATCAAAGAGTCTATCTATGATTAAGGAACTATCCATTCCAAAGCAATGGAGAAGAATTAATTTAATTTTGGAATATTATTTAACTGAAATAATATAAACGTTTATAAAATAGTGGGTCAAGTAATAAGTTATTTAACTGGAATTCACTTGACGAACATTGGGCGCTAGTTTAGTCTGCAAGTCAATGTAGCTATACTTAAAAGGGAAATAAACTTCATTTAATCAGTTCAGTTTCCCTTTTATTTAAGCATAACAATAAACGATTCTTTAATTTGAAATTCAAGAGGCAAATATATGACCGATTATAACCCTAACGATGAAGGCGCACGGCGGTATCCACGCGTTATCAACGTCGACGAAATTGATGCATTACCAAGATTACCGTTCGCAAAGGGTATTGGGACGTGTATTTTCTTATCGCAGGAACGGGATGATGCTCGACACTTCAGACAGGGATATTGTTACGCGGAACCAGGACATGATGATTATTTTTGGGATCAATCGAATTTTGATGAAACTCATTATTGTTTGGAAGGAAAAATTCGTCTGAAAGTTGAGGATGCAGCTGGACGCATCATCTACCTTGAGGCTGCTACTGGGGAGCATATCTATCTACCTGGAGGTTATAAATACACTCTAGAAAACACCGGAGTTAAAACTACATTTTTCTGGACTAGTGGGCCATCACCGCGTTATGGCCTTGTCGAAGTTAAAGAATTTAGTGATCAACTCAGATCTTTACGTAGTCAAGGGAGCGAATCATGAGTAAACAACCTACAGCTAGCACATTCATGCCCCTACGTGGAGAAAAACGTTGGGCTTATCTTTCGCGCGAGAAAACGATAGTAATTTCATCAGCAAACGAAGATGGTTCTATTTATATGTCGCCTTTATGGTATGTCGTTCATGAAAAGCGGATTTTTTTGCCTGTTGACGCAGCAGGACGCCATGCAGTAAACGTTGAAGCGGGACGAGCGTTAACGGCACTGGTTGATTCTGGAGATGAATACGCAACGGTTCATGGCGTGAGAATTCACGGTTCCATGACGCCTGTGACAGATTCGAAGCTAGTCGATCTTGTTGACGAACTTGTCATGGAAAAGTATTTCTACGTTGGTCACCCTTATGCCGAAAGCTACTTTAAGTATCGTGTTGCCGCAGGACGAAATGTATTCGAATTGATTCCAGAAAAAATGATTGGCTGGGATCTACGAGAAATTTCACTACCTACTGTGCCTGAGGCATGTATTCTTCCCGATTTTATTACTGACAGACTCCTGTAAATAGTAAGACTCTATATTAGATAGAGGCGATAAGAATTAGGTATAATATCGGAGTAAATAATTGACATGAGTTCAAATAAAAATAAAGCACTACGCGTGATGGTGGTCGGTGAGTCCTGGATTAAACATATAGTTCATTTGAAGGGCTTTGACCAATTTCACACAACAGAATATGAAGAAGGCGCAGGCGTTTTTCTTGAGGCTTTGAATGGTGCAGGTTTCGACGTAACTTACATACGTGCACATGAAATTTCAATGAAGTTTCCTACGACTCGAGAAGCGCTTGATGACTTTGATGCCGTCATATTAAGTGATATAGGTTCTAATTCATTCTTGCTTTGTGATGAAACATTTTTGCGTTCAGAACGCACGGTGAATCGACTGAGCCTACTTGCTGATTACGTTAATGACGGCGGCGGTCTTTTGATGTGCGGAGGTTATATGTCCTTTTCTGGTATCGATGGACGAGCCCGCTTCCAAGCAACGCCTTTAGCACCAATCTTGCCAGTGATCATGCCTGATTGCGATGACCGCGTTGAAGTTCCTGAAGGTTTAGTTGCAACATTTTCAAACCCTGACCATCCAGCTCTTGGTGGTACTCCAGCGGAATGGCCTATTCTTCTTGGCTATAACCAGTTTAAAGCAAAACCAGGAGCGACTGTAATTGCTGCGAATGGAGATGACCCACTACTAGTAGTGGACCAGGTTGGTAAAGGTCGTTGTGCCGCATTCGCTTCAGATGTTGCGCCACACTGGGCACCGCCAGAGTTTATGTCTTGGCCCCACTACGATAAGCTATGGTCTTCGATAGTTTCTTGGGTTGCAGGGGAGTAGTAATAAAGGATGAGGTCAAATCAACGTCCGACAATGAAGGACGTTGCTGATTATGCAAAGGTATCAGTTAGCACAGTCAGCTACGTATTGAATGGTAACGGACAGGTAAGCGATGAACGGAGAACACGTGTTACTAATGCAATCAAGGCATTAAATTATATACGAAATGAATCAGCACGAAGTTTAAAAAGACAAGTAGCTTCAACTATTGGTCTCGTTGTTCCGGATCTCGTTAATCAGTTCTTCAGTTTACTCGCACGTGGTGTTGTACGTGCTGCAGCTGCTCACGACATACTTGTCGTTTTATGCAGCCCGGAAAACACACGTGAGGCAGAATATAGTAATTCCAGGCTTCTCCAGAGCCAACGCGTAGATGGTGTTATTTACGAGAGTGGATTTCATGAGTCGCCTGATTCACTCCTTAAACTTCGTTCTCTAGGACCGGTTGTTCTTGTAGACGAGCGTATTCCTGGACTTAATTTACCAGCGGTCGTTGCAGATGGTCGACGTGGAGCACGAGAGGTGACAAATCATGTCGTGGAACTTGGACATAAGCGGTTCGCATGTATTGCTGGACCGACAGATCATTGGACCGCTGAACAACGACTTGCAGGTTATCGCGAAGGACTTGCCATGGGTGGAATAAATCCTGATGAAATGGCTATTCGTGTAGGTGATTATGGGATGGACTCTGGCTATAAGCTTGCAGAAAGCCTGCTCAATGTTCCAAAAAGCGATCGTCCAACAGCACTTTTGTGTGCTAACGATATGATGGCAATCGGAGCACTTGAATATTGCAAAGCGTCAGGAATTAGAGTTCCCGAAGATATTAGCATAGTTGGTTTTGACGATGTCCCAACAGCACAGTTACTAACACCAAGGCTAACTACAGTTCGGCAACCTGCGTATGAAATGGGAATTAGCGCTGCTGAACTTCTGATTGGCCTAACCCAAGGCAAAGAGAATGCAGAACTTCTGAAACCTCATCCCGTTGAGATGGTGGTGCGTGAATCTACAGGCATACCAAAATAAAATTAAGGTATCAAGATGGTTGGAAAAGTAATTGTAGTTGGAGCGATAAATACGGATTTGGTTATTACTACCCCCACTTTACCTGTGCCAGGTGAAACTGTTGTAGGAAGTAATTTACAGACGTTTGGAGGGGGCAAGGGTGCAAATGCTGCCGTAGCTGCGTCACGTGCAGGTGCTAATGTCACGCTAATTGGAGCAGTAGGAAATGATGAGTATGGCAAATATGCACTTGAATCGTTACAGAATGATGGTGTTAATGTAAGTAATGTTGCAATACTCAAAAATGAAACATCAGGAATAGCGTTAATCACGGTCGATACTAAAGGTGAAAACCAGATTGTTTTAAGCCCTGGTGCCAACGGCGCTATATCGGCAGAATATGTGCGTGACACGCTAACTGAATTGTTGCCTTCAGCCGATATTGTTCTCGTGAGTACGGAAATTCCATTTAAAGCAATTGCTGCCGCCGTTGAGACTACTTCAAAATTTGGCGTGAAATGCGTGCTCAACCCTGCTCCAGTTATTCCCGGGCTTGAGGATTTATTAGCGTTTGGTCCAATCTTGACGCCAAATGAAATTGAACTTGACGAGTTGGCAAACAATATAACGGGTGTATCAAAATCAGGAGAAAGATCTGAAAAGGTCTCTGATGATCTCTATACACTTAATAAGAAAACAGAATCTGCAGTCATTGCAACCCTTGGAGCTGAAGGCTCGGCCTTTCTTATACCAGGAGGCGAGGTCGAACAAATCCCGTGCTATTTAAATACTAATGTTGTCGATACAACAGGTGCTGGTGATACTTTTAATGGCGTGCTTGTTACGCAGCTAGCAGTAGGTGAAGCTTTAAATACGGCGGTTAATACTGCAGTTATTGCTGCATCTCTATCAGTATCCGCTGCCGGGGCGCGTGAAGGTATGCCTGATAAAGATAGTATTGCCAACGCATGTCAGCAGCACTTGAAGGCCTGCATTAGTTCATAAAACTTTATACTTCTACTCGATTTGACAAACTTAATAATCGAATCGATTATTTTAGTGCTTTTTATATGGTTGTCATGTATTAATAAATGACTATAGACATATGAAAAGCATTTAAAATGGCTGTAAGCATAGAAAAAGTAACAATTTAATACAATTATTGTAATAAAAAGACTTGATTTCTATTCGTTACAAACGATAGAATCTATCAAATAGTAGAAACGTTTCTTGTTTGAAATTACGAGACGTTCTGTAGCATATTGAAATGTGTTGTTAGTTGTAAATGGCAACACCGATGCGGTGGTAACAAGAGTAGCTTTACCGCGGCTTAATAACTTTATATAGCTGTTCAAAATTGGAGGATATCTAATGAAATCGACGATCTGCGTTACCCCCGCAATTGCAACTGTTCTGCTGTTCTTATCCCTTACCGTATCACCGCTTGTCTTCGCCGAAGAAATGATCTTGGGTAAAAGTTATTCTGTTAATCCAGGTACTGAGCCGGGGACATATGTCTGCAAATGGGGTGATGAGACTGTCAATTGGAAGCCGCAACCTTGGCAACCACAAGACTATAAGGATGTTGGACCAAATATATACGACCGTTGGACACAACCGGGATTACCTTATCCATGGGAAAAACCGGTTGCTGAGCGCGTGAAGCAAGACGGTGCTGAAGTACATGACCGCTCCTATACTGCACTGTATTTTAATGAGTTCGGTGAAAACTATATAACCGAGTGGTCAATCGATCTTATATCTCCTAACGGCACACATCGTGATAAACGTTTATTCGAATGGATGATCTCGTATCGTCAAAACCAGGAAGGCCTTCCAAAAAGTTTGGTTGGTAAGGTTCGAGCACAGTATATGTTTACTTTTGTCGAACCGAATGATTTTCGCGCACTAGGCATTAGCACGACAATCTATCATGGAGATAAATACAATGACGAATTCTTATACACACCTGCAGCAAGACGAGTTCGCCGACTACCTCAAGGAGCAAGACAGGATATTATTCCCGGAACTATTGTTCGTTGGGAGGATTTTCCTCAAGTAAAACCGTTTAAAGATATAGGCTATGAAGTCGTTGGTCATACACTTTATGCGGGTCAACCAGATGGAACCATGGGTTTTTCCTTTGAAACCAAAGGCGAGAAGATTAATACAGGTATAGATGGGGTCTGCGAGCCGTCAGTAATCCTTGAGTTGACGCCTAAGTCAGGTTCTTATTGGTACGCAAAACAACGACGTATTATTGGTATTAAGACGGGTAGTAGCTGGTATGAAGAGGTTTTTGATTCGAAAGGTGAAGTTATTCGCCAACGTGTGAACCGTCGCGCGATTGCATCATCCGATGCACGTCTACAAAACGCTAATGACGACCTTGAAGATTGGCAGATGATTTGGGCTGGTGAATTCTTTTTCGAGCCAAAGACTGGCTTCCGTATGGATTGGTACATGAATGAGTTCTGGATAAATTATGATGGCATGCCACGCGATGTGGTCAATCTGGATAATTTGAGTAAAGAACCAGTTCGTAAGATTCTATTTTGGGAATAGTCATTAACATGTCAACAGATACGATTGAAGTGGGGATGGATTAAGTAGAATGGACGTATTATCTTCTCTTCTTGTTCGACATCGGAATGCAATGTTTATTATTGCATTCTTAATCACAGCTTTGGCGGCCTATATGGCCGCCAGTTTAAAAATATACGATGACCCGAACCGTTGGCCACCAGAAAATGATCCAGCGGTTGTACTAAACGAAGAACTACAACAAAAGTTTGGTGGCTCTAACATGGTGACGGTCATGATTTCGCGAAAGGATGGCGGAAGCATAGTTCAAGCAGACACCCTGGCAAAGATAAAAAGAATTACCGATAAGTTTATGGAAGTGCATGGAGTGATTCCCTATGCTGTGCGCTCACTCTCAACTATAAATTCTCGTTATTTAAAAGGTACTGCGGATGTTCTTGAGGCAGGCTTGCTTTTTGACAACCCGAACCGCTCTCCTGAGACAGAAGAGGAACTCGAACGTGTTCGCTACGGTATTGAAAATAATGCGGCACTCAAGGGTGCGTTAGTTTCTAAAGATGGTAGTGCTGTCATTATTCAGGCTGATTTTCGAACAGGTCTTCAAAATCTTAGGGAGGGTCTTGAGCTCCCTGTAACTGATCCAATTGCAATCTATAAAGAAGTTCAGCAGATTATTGAATCAGAAAATGATGAGTTCCATGCTGTGACAGCGGCCGGGTCACCGATATTGATAGGTTGGGTTAACAGTGATGGTCTTCCCTACATTCTGATTGCATTCCTGCTGGTTGTAGCCGGTATAGGGCTTGTATTGGTTTTTGCTTTTCGTTCAATTGTGGGTGTGCTGCCACCACTTCTTGTTGGGGTTATGGCATCGGTATGGGCATTTGGTTTTCAGCGTTTATTTGAAGGCGATGTACTTACTTCATCTGCAGCATTATTAGCACCCTTCATTATCATGGCGGTTGCAGCTTCGCATAGTGTGTTGTTCATCAAGCGATTGTTGACTGACGAAATGGACGGAGTGCATACCGTTCTAGAAGGTTTGAGACAAACACTAATCCATATGACTCGTCCATTAGTAGTCGTGCTATGTACCGACTTGATGGCCTTCGTAGTGCTTTCTTTTGTTCCGTTTGACAATGTAAGAATCCTTGGTCAAGTTACCGCATTTGGATTGTTAGCTATCATTATTATTATACCGACGTTTCTTGTTGGTTTACTTGCTTTAATGCCTAAGGCAAACATGCGTAAAGCAATGGAGCATGCTCAAAAAGGGCGTGATGCACAGAGTAGTTTAATTTATAGAAGCACGGCCGTAATCGTGCGTCCTTTGATCTACAATAGAAAAGTACAAATGAGTGTTCTTGGTATCTCTGCATTTCTTGTTGTTATTTCGATGAGTGTTTGGGTATCAATTCCATTTGGAGGCGATACTTCTTTTGGTCGCTTTTTGCAGGCTGAGATAAAGACGGGTCAAAATAATACCTATGCTGTTCATAATTATTTAACGAAGTCTTGGGAAGATAATGAGCTCTATCAAATGGAGCAAGAAATAACACGGCTGTTCGGTGGTGTGTATACCCTCGCCATTATAGCAAAGGGTAAAAATCCAGGCGATGTCAAGACACCTGAAGCACTGATGGCGATGGATGGTCTTGCAAACCACCTTGCAGAAGTAGAAGAAGTCTCAGCAGTGATCGGTCTTCCTTTTTATATAAAAATAATGAATCGTTTCTTGAATGAAGATCAGGATGAGTACTTCAGTATTCCTTCCGCAGGTCGTTCACAGATGGCAGTAAACGAAGCACTCTATTTCCTCACAGGGGGGATGCCGGGGGCATTCGACTTTGTAGTTGATCCTGATTACAAAAATACAGCGATGATTGCCTTCGTTCGAGATACAAGTCCAGAAACGGTTGCTACATTGATTGAGCGAGCAAATTCGTATTTAAGTAAAAACTGGGATTCAAAGAAGCTACAAGTTGAATTGGAGTTGCCAGCAGGCAATGTAGGAATTTCAGATGCGTTTAATAGATCTATTAAAAAATGGATGGTGTTAGCAACAGTGTTGAGTGCAATTGCCTCATTTTTTGCCGCTGCATTGATGTTACGCTCTGTATCTGGGCCTCTCTTGCTCATGTTTCCCCTCTTAATGGGAACCCTTATTTGGTTTTTATTAGTCCACCTAATTGGAATCGAGTTTAATTCTAATGTGACAGCAGCATTAGCGATTGCGAGTGGTGTAGGAATTGATGCAGAAGTTTATCTCTTATATCGATTCAGAGAAGAATATATTAAAGATCGGAATTTTCATCGAGCGTTGTTTGATGGATTTACTTTGGTGCGAGAGCCTTTAATCTTCTCGTTCGCAGCATTGTTTACTGGATGCCTCGCTGTATCGGTTGTGCCGCTCTATGTTGGCTATGTCGGTTTTAGTATGGCTCTTATTTTGCTGACCACATTTTTACTCAGTTTTTTTGTGGCTCCAGTAGTTTGGAGTCTCATGAAACCACGCTTCCTAACGCGTGGACTTGAAGAAGATAACGGGTCTGGCGGTAGTAGCCACACAGCTAAATCGCAAGCCCCAAATGATAGTAATGCCTACAGACTCAATTTAGAGTCGGCAGGTGTAAGTGAGTAAGTATTAAAATGTATCGTCATATTTATTTTAAAATCGGGAGGGAATAGACATGAATAGTACCGTTAGATATAACAGCCCTACATTTATGGGTTTAGCAGTAATGCTACTAGTGGGATGGTCAGGGGACAGTTTCGCTAGATATCAGTTTGGTGACTTGGAGGTTAGCGGAGAGTATTTCATGCTAGCTGATTTCCGTCTTGGGGGAACACCAGATAGACCAAAACAATTTGCTCTGAGAACTGATGGAGGAGGTACTGTAGTACCTGGTTCTGCTCTTAGTGGTGATGAAGAATATGGAGATGTTAACGCGTTTCGTCATGAACTTAATTTGGAGTTCAACTATACCGGGTGGAATAAGATTACCCCGGTAGTAAAGACGCGTTTCTTTTATGACGCGATGTTCGATTTCAACGCCTATAGCGATGCGGCTTCACGCGCATGGGACACTAACTTGCGTAGTGACTTAGGTGAAGACATTGATCCCGTAATTCGAGAAGCTTATCTGGATATAGATTTACGACCTGTACATGTTCGTGCTGGTCGACAGATAGCAACTTGGGGTCGTTCTGATGGTGTAACCGTACTCGATGTTATAAACCCACGGAACTTTCGTAATCCGCTGACCTTTGAACAAGAGCGTTTCATGATTCCGCAGGACATGTTGAATATGAAGTATGACCTGTCTAGTGTTGATTGGATACCAGGTGGTATTACTAAGGAATTGCAGCTTATTTGGAACTGGGATTATACGCCTCATGCATTTCCTGGTTTTCGTCCGGAAGAAGCAGGTCAACATCCTTATACCTTAGCTGTTGTTGACTATGCGAATCAGATTATCAATCTTTCTAATGCGGTGGGATTCGGAGCCGGCGGCCCTGACCCATTCTTTAAGAATGATGAATGGGATAAGGGCAACGCGTTTGATAAATCAGAGATTTTTGTTCGCTGGCGCGCACGTACGGGTGATAATGTTGGACCCTTATCGGATATGACCTATTCGTTTCATTACGCTCATCTCTTTGATGATCTACCATATTATGAACTTCAAAACCGGATTGACATAGGCGTACCTTTTACTATCGCAGGACCACGTAACGGGGGCTTTGGTGGCGGTATCGATTTTGTTCGACATCGATACAATATGGCAGGGTTCTCTTTTGACAAAGCATTAACGTGGTTACCTGGACCATTTAAGGGTGGGGTACTACGCGGAGAACTGGCTTACAATTTTGGCTTAAAGTTTTATGAAACGGATCTGGCATTACACCAGGCGGATAGCCTGCAGACCTTGATAGGCTTTGATCAATATTTCTACATTGGCCCCAAAAGTTTTGTAAAGACGCCGTGGTTTGTGTCGGCACAGTACTGGCGTGACGAGATATTACGTGACCCAGGACCGGGTGTGAACAACAAATTAGGTTCTGTGGCTTGTGCCTTACAAGAAAGATGCGGTCAACCAGGCTATCTCATCGGTGGTGCTTCAGGTGGATTCGAAGGATCACGTGGAACAACACGAGATGTCGTAACATTGTTCATGTTTAATGACTTCCTACCCGGCAAGACACTGCACGTTGAGTTATTTGGCTTGCATGAATTCGGCGGTCGCCAAGCTGGGAGTTGGATGCGTGCTCTAGTGGGCTACAATATTAACAATTCAGTTAGTGCGCGAGTTGGCGCAAACATAATATCGGGTCAGGAGGATGGTTTCTTTGGGCAATTTGAAAGAAATCGTTCTATATTCACTGAGCTCAAAGTTACATTTTAGTCAGAAACTCAGGACAGGAGTCAGTGTTTAAACGATAAATTCGGGACGGTAAAGTAATCATCTGATAGGCTCATCAGATGTTACCAAAAAAATTCCTCCCAGCCGCCCGAATTTATCGTTAACTTTAAATAATCAATCCGTTGGCTTAGGCATATTTGATGAAGCTGGCATGTTTATATCTTAAAAGGATTGGTAAGCTCTAGTTTCCTAATCTTAACTCTAATATTTGAAACTAATTCGTTAGTTCTACTATCAGGAAATCCAAAAAAGCTTTATTTGCCTTTGATAAATAACTGTTTGCTCTCCAGGCAATACCGAAGTTCATTTTAATCTTGGGTTGAAATGAAATACCGCATAGATTCTTTTCAGTCTCAATAGCAGAGCGTAAACAAACGCTGATACCTACGCCTGACTCAACCATGGTTTTCATCAATTGGACCAGATTTGTTTCCATATGTATTTGAGGTTCAATTTGTTGTGCTTCACATAAACGATTTATAATTTCTCTTAAAAAGTAACCTTCTTTATATAAAATAAGCCGATGTTTTGTGAATTCTTCAAAAGAGATAGAATTTTTTTCTGCTAATGAATGTGATTTGGGTAAACAGATTAACATTTCTTCAGCGAAGATTTGGACTTCCTCAAGTAAGGTAGAGGTTTCTTCCATATTGACGATACCCATATCAATCTCTCCTTGTTCCAGAAGATATTGAATGCGTTTAGTACCCTTATCGATAATTGAAACTTTTAAATCAGGATATAATCGATTAAATTTAGCAAGATATTTTGGAAAATAATGAGATGCCAACATAGCTGGAATTCCGAGTTTTACTTCTCCCTTTTCCAACTTTCCCATTTCCGCAAGCTCAAGTCTTGCGTCATTCGTTTGGTCAATTATTTTATTGGCGTGCCTCAAAAGAACATGGCCTTCCGCTGTTAAAGAGACAGACTTATTATTTCGGTTGAATAGTTTTAGATTTAAGTTTTCTTCCAGTTTGCGAATGGCAATACTGACGGCTGATTGTGCAATGAATAATGACACTGAAGCCTTAGCGAAGCTTTTATAATCCGCCACAGCTTTGAAGATTTGTAGCTGACGTGTGTTCATTATTATACTATACAATATATATTAACAATATAAAATTAATATAATTTACTGATTAGAGTTAATCCGCTCTAATAGCTCTAATAACTATTTACATTGTTTATTTCAGAACAAATAGAGATGGGCGTAGGAGTATCGTTTTTCTTAATCTATCGGACGTACATCGATTGAGAGACTATATAAATAGTAACTCGGATATGTAATATATGAATCATGAAAACCAAAAGGCTATAAATAACGGAATTATCTTGTCAGTTAATCCAGGGACAACGACAACCCGTTGCGCTATGCATGAATCTAAAGATGGTTTGATAACGTTTGTTTGCGAAGAATCAATCGAACATCCGGACTCAGAGATAGGAAAGTTTAATGATATTTCAGAGCAATTAGATTATCGATTTAAACTCGTTCAGGAATTTGTCGATAAGAATCCCCAACATTCTAATCGTATTGTTGCCTGTGTAGGAAGGGGTGGAATGCTAACACCAGTACCTTCGGGCGTTATAAAAGTAAACCCTGAGTTTGTTCAGTTCAGTCTACATACTCCAGTATATAAACATGCTAGTAACCTTGGTGGACCATTAGCCCATAAATTGTCTAAATTATTTGAAGTGGATGCCTATGTAGCAGACCCTGTCAGTGTCGATGAATTTTCTACAATAGCACGTATATCTGGAAGCACAGAATTTAAACGCTTCAGTTTTGTGCACGCACTTAATACCAGAGCATGTGTTAGAAAATTAGCACATGAATTAGATAAAAGTTTTGATGAATTATCGGTTGTTGTTGCCCATCTTGGTGCAGGTTTTTCAATATCTGCAGTGCATAAAGGCCGCATTATTGATAATAGTAACAGAATGGAATGTTCTCCTTTTACCCCTGAACGCGTTGGTGGCTTGCCTCCACTGCCACTAATTGAAGCATGTTTTTCAGGTAAATATACGAAAGAAGAATTAATGCGCAAGTTGTATGGCCAAGGCGGGGTATATGGTTATCTTGGTACAAGAGATGTTCGTGCTGTTGAATCAATGATTGAAGAGGGTAATGAAAAAGCGAGCTTAGTATACGAAGCAATGCTTTATCAAATTGGCAAAGCAATCGGGGCTATGGCATCGACAATGGATTTCAACATTGATGGGATTATCTTAACGGGTGGTATGGCGAATAGTAATCGGCTTGTAGATTATATGAAACAGAAGTTACATAGAATTGCACCTCTGCTAATTTATGCTGGTAGTAATGAAAATGAAGCCCTAGCGGAATCTGTTTCGCAAGTCTTGGCTTGTGAAAAAGAATACATGACCTGGCCAGTCAATATCGTGCCCGATGAACTGTACGAGAAATTCTTTAGATGACACAGATAAGAACTTTCGATGAGCTAGAACGAAACGTAAAAGACAAGAGATTAGCTCGAATTGCGATAGTCGGTGGAGCAGATGATGCTGTACTAGAAACCGCTGCCCAAGCAATTGAAAAGAATCTAATTTCGAAGGCTGTTTTGACCGGGATAGAAGATGAGATAGTAAATTATTTAAAGAAGTACAATATCAATAAAGATCAATTCGAAATACGCAATGCAGACAATGATGTTGAAGCAGCTTTGATTGCAGTTAAAGCAGTTAGAAATGGAGAAGCAGATATTTTAATGAAAGGAAAGGTTGAAAGTAAACCGTTTTTTAAGCAAGTATTAGATAGTCAAACAGGGATAAAAGCTTCAGAGGTTTTATCTAATATTTCTGTGTTTGAAATGGATTCATATCATAAATTAATTGGGGTTACAGATAATGCGATAATTCCTAATCCCACTCTGGAAAATAAGATAGCAATAATTAATAATACTCGCCCCCTCTATAATGCATTAGGAATTAGCAATATAAAAGTTGCTGCTGTAGCAGCTGCAGATAAGGTAACAAAGGCCATGCAAGCTACTATTGATGCATCTGAATTAAAAAAGCTGAGTGATTTAAATAAAATCACAGGTTTTATCATTGATGGCCCATTTGGTTACGATGTGTCGATAAGTTCCAAAGCTGCTAAAAAGAAAAACTTTCAAGATTCCGAGGTGGCAGGCGATCCCGATCTTTTATTATTCCATGATCTTGAAGCTGCAAATGCAATCGGTAAGGCGCTAAAATTTCATGGTCAGGCTAAATCAGGTGGCGTGGTATTAGGTGCGACTGTACCTATTATGTTTAATTCACGTTCCGACTCTATGGAGAGAAGATTAAATTCTTTAATATTAGCTATGGCAATACAAAAGGGAACAGTCGCATAAATTACGTTTAAAGTGCACTGTAATTATCTGATTTTATTTTTTAGAATTATTTTTAGTTAGTCCATATATATTAAGATCAAATTAAAGATAATATTTTTATACTCTTACAATACATCTGAGTGTATTATTAAATGGTTAGCTATGAATAAGTTTTAATCTAGTTATTCAAGCTATTTTCAAAATCGATACTAAAGCTAGGGGTGCCCGAGCGGGCTGAGAGATACCCTTGAACCTGATCCGGATAACGCCGGCGTAGGAAAGCAAGCATCTTCGAACCGTTTGGGCGCGTACACTTAATCATTTATAAGTGATATGGAGTAATTTATGAGCGCCACTGCCGATACCTTTTTAAGCCAAACTGCCGTTGTTGATGAAAAAGCGGTTGAAGGCTTTCCTAATTCAAAAAAAATCTATGTTCAGGGTAGTCGTGAAGATATCAGCGTTCCTATGCGTGAGATTTCTCTGGCTAAAACTCATAATGGTTCTGTTCAGGAAGAGAATCCACCGCTAACGGTGTATGACACTTCCGGACCTTATTCTGACCCTGCCGCAAATATCGACATTCGAGAAGGACTACCCGCTTTACGCCAGACCTGGATAGAAGAACGCGGTGATACCGACATAATCGGTAGAACAACATCAAAATATGGAAATCAACGTTTGAATGATCCGACGTTGGCCGCATTTCGTTTCAACCATAAAGATAATGTTCGACAGGCCAAGACTGGTGGCAATGTCAGCCAAATGCACTATGCAAGGCAAGGCATTATTACACCAGAGATGGAGTTTATTGCTATTCGTGAGAATCAACGTTATGAAGAATATCAAGACGAGAACTTGAAGCATCATCATCCAGGTCAAGCCTTTGGTGCCAACTTACAGGCCACCATAACCCCCGAGTTTGTACGTAAGGAGGTCGCAGAAGGTCGAGCTATTATCCCTGCGAATATTAATCATCCCGAAATTGAACCGATGATTCTTGGTCGTAACTTTCTGGTAAAGATTAACGCAAATATTGGTAACTCTGCGGTTACATCATCTATTGAAGAAGAAGTCGAAAAAATGACCTGGGCCATTCGCTGGGGTGCAGATACTGTAATGGATCTTTCTACTGGCAAAAACATTCACGAAACACGTGAATGGATTATTCGAAACTCGCCTGTACCCATAGGTACCGTGCCTATCTATCAAGCTTTGGAAAAAGTAGATGGTAAGGCTGAAGAACTCACATGGGAACTCTTCCGCGATACATTAATAGAACAAGCCGAACAAGGCGTTGATTATTTCACACTACATGCCGGTGTGCGCTTGGCCTATGTGCCGTTAACGGCAAAACGACTCACCGGGATTGTCTCGCGTGGTGGCTCTGTGATGGCGAAATGGTGTCTAGCGCATCATCAGGAAAATTTTATCTATACACATTTTGAAGATATATGCGAAATTATGAAGACCTATGATGTGTCTTTTTCATTAGGCGATGGCCTGCGTCCCGGGTGTATTGCGGATGCCAATGACGCCGCTCAATATGGCGAGTTGGAAACACTAGGTGAATTAACAAAAGTTGCCTGGAAACATGATGTGCAGACCATGGTTGAAGGACCAGGGCATGTTCCAATGCACAAGATCAAAGAAAATATGGAGAAACAATTAAAAGAATGTAATGAAGCACCATTTTATACATTAGGGCCGCTGACAACAGATATTGCACCAGGCTATGACCATATTACGTCCGCTATTGGTGCGGCGATGATCGGTTGGTATGGCACAGCGATGTTGTGTTACGTGACACCAAAGGAACATCTGGGATTGCCCAACAAAAATGATGTAAAGGATGGAATCATTACCTACAAGCTGGCCGCTCATGCTGCTGATTTGGGCAAGGGACATCCCGTTGCACAGTTACGCGATAATGCTTTATCTAAGGCACGATTTGAATTTCGTTGGGAAGACCAATTTAACCTGAGTCTTGATCCAGATAAGGCGCGCGATTTTCATGACCAAACCTTGCCTAAAGATTCACACAAGGTGGCTCACTTCTGCTCTATGTGTGGCCCTAATTTTTGTTCAATGAGAATTTCGCAAGATATACGGGATTACGCTGATGGAAAAGGCATCGATAATGTAGATGAAGCATTACAAGAAGGCATGAAAGAAAAGGCGAAAGAGTTTAAACAAAAAGGAGCCGAGATATATTCGAAGGTTTGAGATACGTTTTTAAAATTAAATCATAATTTTATTTAGATGTTTTATTGGTGCTGACAAGTTAACTCGTGTTAAGTCATAATGGCGTGATG
>Ga0209630_10000281_pt1 | contig 59024 bp, 47 predicted proteins | sample COG_01_FD_184745 | JGI IMG/M metagenome (GOLD analysis project Ga0209630, IMG submission 184745) | Pelagic Microbial community sample from North Sea - COGITO 998_met_01 (SPAdes) (version 2) | ecosystem: Environmental > Aquatic > Marine > Neritic zone/Coastal water | place: Helgoland, sampling...
ATATCACGTACTGACTGTTCTACACTTCTTTTATTTGTCATCATCGTTTCCTCTTCGGTTAACGATGAACGAAAACTATCTCTTAGGCAATTAGGCTAATTGGTCCACATGGGGCTGACGGGGTACAGTTTGTAGTCTGTATCGGGTACCCGGATTGCCAATCTGATAAATCTCAGGCTCTTCCAGCCCGGTAAACTTTGTCGCAGGTTTTCCACCCTTTCCCGGATCAGCATCTATATAGGCACCACTTAACAAGGTATCCAAGCCGCTCACACCGCCAATACCGATTCGTGGTTTAGCTACCCAGAAACGTGTTGTATCTGTAATGCGTTCGGGTGGAATACCGTCAAACTCTATCACGACTCGAGCAACTCCTAGGTCTTTGGTGAAGTGAATCTCGGTAACTTTCCCGACAACTATATCGCGAACCTTAACGACGGTTTTTCCTGCCTCCAGGCCCGCCGCATCTTTAAACGTGACTTCTATTTTGGCTGTATCCTGTAGCAGATTTTGAAATACCATCCAGCCACCGATTAATGCGGCCACAAGGGGAATAATCCAGATCGCAGAGAAGCCCTTACTTTTCTGTTTTACGTTCGCAGTTGAAATATCTGTGTCTGACTGTGTCGGTTCGTCTGTCATTATTTATCCACCTGGTCCCAGATTAATTTTGGATCAAAAGCCATTTCTGCAAACATGGTTAAAATAACCACGGCCGCAAAGGCGATGCATGCTGGACCTGGCGCGATGGTCGTTAATGCACCTAACTGCACTAGCCCTGCCATCAAACCAACTACGAAAATATCGAGCATGGACCATTTTCCAAGAATTTCCGCAAGTTTATAGAGGTTTGTTTTTTCAGTTTTTCTACTCACCGAACCACGCTGGACCGAAATTAAAACATAGGCAATAGCGATCATTTTTAACAAGGGTAACATGACGCTGGCAGAAAAAATCACCAATGCGAGTGGCCAGTCACCATGGGACAAAAAATATATCACACCTTCTAAAATAGTATCGGCACTGGTATTTCCCAATGAAGTAGTATGCATCATCGGCTCGGTGTTGGCGGGGATGTACATGATGAAAGCGGCTATCAAAAAGGCCCAGGCGCGATTGATACTGTCATATTTTCTGTAATGCACCTCGGCGCCACAGCGGGGGCACTCGATTTGTGCATAATTTTGCATCTTCACCGCCTGCCCACAAGTATGACAGCCGGCTATGCCGCGCTCTTTAGCACTAACAATAATACTAGCCATTTTCAAACTCATTCTGCTTGCCCGATTGATCTTGCAGGCTTTCCCAGAGGGTATGGGGTTCCAGTGATGCAATGGTTGCCGCATATAATACAACCGCTATTACAAACGTATAAAAGCCTAAGCCTATGATGATATCTGCCAGGTCCGCGAGCTTAACCATTGAAACCAGTATGCCGAGTAAAAACACATCCATCATGCCCCAGGGCAGCAAACGATCTATCAATACCAGTATGGGTTTGGTGTAAGGCCAGTTTAGCTGAAAACGAATGGAAAATAAGACGTAGCATAGACCTGCTATGATTAAACCGGGAACCAATACACTGGGTAGCCAGACGATAGCAGCCAACTCGGGGCTGCCAGACTGCCAAAAAACATAGGCCGCGCCGGTTATCGTGGTGCTTAGTTTCACCCCCACAATAGTAAGGTCCATAATGGGATGTATGTTGGCAACTATAAACATGATCATCACGGCAATAACGAGAGCCAATGGTTTATCTATACCGCCCTTAGGATTTCTGAACAGTCGGGATTTACAACGAATACAGATCGCATCATGACCGGGCTCTACGGCGGGTACTCGTTGCAGGGCATCACATTCGTGACATACAAACAGAATATCCGACTGAGCTATTGTTTTTATACTGCTCATTCGAAAAATTATGACTAAATCAAGTTACAAAAAACACCAATATATAGTAGTGCTAAGTTGAATCAAACGATGGTATTTTTCCTGTTTAGCTATTGATAAGTCCAACAAAGGATAAGTGGAAATTACAGGTTTATATAGCCATCTTGTAAGCGTTGTTTGATTTCGATTGGCGCATACGGAACTGATTCAATAAATGACGGGATGTCTTGTCGGTCAACACCGCGCAGTGTCATGGTTTTCTCACATACCTTCATATCTATGACATCATACGCATCCAGGCGAGAGGCCAGATCAATGAGTTGTTTGTTCTCTTCATAATGTTGACTGGTGAATAAATCAATATCAGGACCATGTATAATCATGACGATTTTCAGGTCTTCAAAGTCTGCTGGGTGAGTTTGAGAGACCTCTTCAGCTCTGACTAATAGGGCCTCAAGTTCTTCAATGCTGTGATCGGTAACGTCAAATAAATAGCTTTTATTTTCAATTTCCGGCTCTGCTGTAATGGTTGTCTCCTGTTGTATAGAAGTTGTTTCTTGCGCAATGTTATCAGCTATCATTAACCCTTTATCAGCCGATTCGGTTTGTGATTCGCATGCGCTTAAACATAATAGTGAGACTACTAATGTCATACGCTTTAAAAATGCATATATAGTTTTAATTGGTAGAGTCATTTTGTCCGATATAGAGTCCATGTGGCGGTTGTGAATATTATAAAACAAAGAGTAACTGGAGGGCAGTCTAGCGGGAACATTTATCTCTTTGGCGGGGAACTCTTACTCCTTACCCTCAGCATTTGTTAGTAAACCAGGCTTTCCCGAAGCAACATTAAAAGAAATTATGACTATATGCCAGATGAAAGATGAAAGACATTAGGTACTGACAACAAAACCGCATTACTTGTGTTGAAACAGGAAAATGAAGATATCTCTGATTGTAAATCAGAACCGCATAACCATTTTGAATAGATATGAAAATTTATTTTAAATGCCTTCGAATCAAGGTTGTTTTTCTTAAGGGCTAAACAAAATTTAGAATCATTCCTAGTAAAAAACTAATGATCGCATAAAAAATCAGTTAGGTATTTTTCAATTAATTATTTATACAAAATCAATTCCGATAGAACGCATAACTTGGAACGTAAAAATAATAATAAAGCTTAAACAAGAAAAGAATAATGCTCGAATAAATCGTATTCGTTTAAGTTCACGTAGCGCTGAAACTTTCATTAACTCATAACTTAATTCTGCCGTGATATCACAATTGCCGATATCGGAAATATAAGTATCGACTTTTTTTATATATTCAATAGAGACATGGTAAAGCCGTTTTACGTGGCTTGATTTTTCACCTAGACGGGGCGCCATTTTTCGCGAGGGATACAAAACAGAACCAAAAATAATAATCGGAACCATTACACATGACCAAGTAATTAAGATTGTGCTAAATATAAATGGTGTTTTTTCCGGGTTCCATGAAGAAATCGTCGAAATAATGCCAATGGCAAAGATATAGCCAATACCAACAATCTGTGCTTTGGTATCGAATGCACGTACGCTGGATTCTGCCTCATCTAAGGCACTCATTAAAAATGTAATTTGCTCGGATTTACTATTTTTATAATTTTGCATAATGTTGACACTTAATGTTGAGGAGTTCATGTTCTAATGAATGAAACATTACTTAGACTAACCGAAATTAGTTTTCTTATTTACAGAGATATTACTATAGCACTAGCGGTTAGTCATGAGATCATAAGTCAGAGTTATTATGATTTAATAAAAAATGATAAGATTAATTCAAGCAAACTTTAGCATTCTAAGCGACAGTTAGTTGGTATTGCATGAATTTTTCAATAATATTATATTGACCAAATAGATTTATCTAAACCGATTTAAGATATGTATAAGGGGAAATCACATGTTTACGTATAAATCTCCATCTCGCAAGTCAGCTCGTATTTCTATAATCATTTTTAGCGTAATCGCGCTGTTCATTTCATATCCGCTATTTGCAGCAACTAAAGACGTCCAACAATTGGACTTGTTCACAATGGGGATGGAGCTAATTGGCGGGCTTGCCTTATTTTTATTCGGCATGGAGCAGATGTCTGATGGATTGAAAGCAGCGGCTGGCGATAGAATGAAGGAGTTGTTATCCAAGTTGACTAAAACACGTTTCTCAGCGGCATTTACCGGTGCCTTCGTCACCTCGGTGATTCAGAGTTCGTCAGTGACTACTGTACTTGTGGTCGGATTTGTTTCTGCCGGATTGATGAGTTTCTCACAGTCTATTGGCATTATTATGGGTGCAAATATCGGTACAACAATCACCGCCCAGATTGTTGCTTTTAAAGTAGAAAAGGCCGCTTTGCTGATGATTGCGGTTGGATTTTCCATGTTGTTTCTTTCTAAGAATGACCGCATAAAGCAGTATGGCAATATGCTGATGGGCTTAGGACTGATCTTTTTTGGTATGGGTATCATGAGTGAAGGTATGACACCACTCCGTAGTTATGAACCCTTTATTAATCTTATGGCCAGTATGGAAAGGCCAATACTGGGGATTCTAGTCGCTGCAGTTTTTACCGCCTTGGTTCAATCCTCTTCTGCAACAACGGGTATAGTGATTGTCATGGCAAGTCAGGGCTTTATTACCTTGCCTGCTGGTATTGCACTTGCATTCGGTGCAAATATTGGCACTTGCATAACAGCTGTGCTCGCAGCAATAGGCAAACCGACAGAAGCCAAACGTGCTGCATGTGTACATGTGCTATTTAATGTTGCCGGCGTCCTGATATGGCTTATGTTTATTCCTCAATTAGCAAATATTGTTACACAATTTTCACCAGTAGCAGCAACTGACTTAACAGCAGCAACAACAGCAAAGCTTGCGGCAGAAGTGCCAAGGCAAATTGCCAATGCGCATACCATCTTTAATATTGCTAATACAATTATATTTATTGGATTTACTACGCAGCTTGCAAAGCTGGTTGAGCGACTTATACCTGAAGTTACTATTAAAGAAAAAACAATCACAAAGACAAAATATCTTGATGATGAGTTGCTCGCAACACCAGCACTTGCCCTTGACAGGGTTAGGCTTGAGATAAGTCATCTTGCTGAATTAACAGAAGAGATGTTTAAAAAAATACGCATGGCTTATCAAAATAGTAACCATGATGAGTTAGATCATATTGCTAAACTAGACGATAAGGTCGACATCATTCATATGCAAATTACAGAATATTTGAAAAAACTGACAATGGAAGAATTATCAGAGAATGAGTACAACGATCTGATCAGATACTTACAAGCCAATGAGGATTTTGAACGTATAGGCGATGTGATTGAAACAAACCTGGTTGCTACTGGACATCAAGCAATAAGGGCAGGCGTTTCAGATTCAGAAACATCACGTGAAATACTCAAAGAACTTTACAAAGCAATACAAAAAGCGATGACTAATGCAAAAGGCTCCTTGATTGATGAGGATGAGGTTGCCGCACAATCTGTCGTGCATATGAAAGACAGCATTAATCAACTGGCACTCAATGCACTGAAAAAACAGTCTGAAAGATTACAAAAAGAGGGTCCACATAATATTGATGTCACTCAATTTGAGAATGAATTAATTGATAGTATGAAACGGATTTATTCACTAACAAAACGCATTGCAAGATTATCAGTGCCGGATTCATTAAATCAGGATACAGGCTAAGATAGCTATGAAAATACTAATACGCAATATAGCTCGTACTACAACCGAAGTAGAACTTCAGAAGATGTTTGAGTCTTATGGGAGAGTACAATCATGCTCTTTGGTACTAGATAAAGAGACAGGAAGTTCTAAAGGATTTGGTTTTGTTGAGATGCCCATGCAGGGTGAAGCCAGGGCAGCGATGAAAGCCCTCAACGGTAAAGAGCTTGATGGTAATAAAATACGCGTCAAAAAAGCGGAAGCAAAAGTCTTGGGAGCAGAGAGCGATGACGCTGATAAAAAAACAGAGTCTATATCAAATAAAAATATTTCTGGTGAATCTATTTGGAGTAAAAGAACTAAAAAATAATATAAGGTCAATGGATATTAATATTTAATTCTATCTGTATCAACTGCCGACAAAGCGGCTGAGTAGTGTTTAACTAATTGGTGCGCTTCGATACATCAGAGTTGCACAATTATTATTTTGTATTGGTAATTAATATGCGATGAAACCCGTAACAGGTTGTGTAAAGATCATTAAGTCTTGTTCTACTTCTTCTAAAATACGTTTTTCTAACTCAATAGCACTGGGCTCATTAACTACAATATTTATTTGCGCAAATTCCTGATGTTGTGTGCTGTCAGTTTGAATGTAAAGTTGAAAATAATTTATGTTAGCACCCGGCGCACCCATGTTGATTATTTGTAGTGAAACTTTCTGCGAATGATCGCGATCGACTATAATCGAAATTAATCTATGCGGCTTGTGTGTTGATTTAGGGGACAGCTTGGTTAAAAATTCTAAGCCAGCTGTTGCACCTCCGTGTATGGCAATTGAATCTTGATGTCGCCAATCTTTGTTACCTTTAATGTCATCAATCGCACGGATAATTTGTTGAATACTAGCGGCATGGCGAGTTTGAGAATAGACGCTGACGATATTAATTAGTCCCTTTTGTACTGGCATTCGATATATAAGACCACGTCCAACACTTTGCACTTTTCCAGCTTCAGCCATAGCAGAAAATACTAGTTCGGCGTCAACATTTTCAACCAAAACAGAAACAACTTCTTTTGTCGGCTTGTTGGTGATGCGCAGCCAGCCTAAACGATCACGTAGGCCATGGCCTTCTGAAAAAAGGATAACTGGCCCGTGAGATCCTGCATGCATGGCTGCTCGACAAACTGCCTCGGTCCGTTCACCTTGGCTGATTAAGTAGATTGCAGTTAGATTTTCGTGAAGATCATTTGATGCATCTTCTTCTGGTAATTCCTCTTGATCAATAGGCCACAAAGGAAATGTGCCTTTAATATGTAAATCTACGCAAGGTTTACTGAATATGGAACCAGCGCCCGAACGATGGAGTTGTGCATGCTTAGCTGCACGCTCCATGATGCTATCAACAAAAGGATCTGGCACTATCATATGGATCACTGCTAATTCTGGCTTAATCATCGACAATATGCCTTGGTACCACTTATCTTGCATTAGCGTGCCACGTGCACTTGTCAATAAGGCGCTGTGGATTCCGTCCGCAAACAGATCTTGCAATACTTTTTTGGCACGATGTCGTCCGATTATAAGAGTGACAACGGACATGTTGTGACGTGTGATAATCATCTCTCGTTTTCAATATCCATCTTGGCTTGAGCGCGTGCAACCAAAAGACCAACAGTTAACACCGTTATTATTGGGCCTACTGAAGCCAACGCTAAAACACCAAAGCCATTGCTTACACCTGGCACGTTCGCACCGATACCGAGACCCATTGCTAGTACAAGTGGCACGGTGATTGGTCCTGTGGTAACACCCGCACTGTCCCAGCCGAAGTTAACGAATTCTTCTGATGAGATCCAAGTAAGGATGCACAACAACATATATGGTGGCAGTAATAAATATACTAATGGGATATTGAATGCAATTTTACATACACCTGCACCAATACCAATGGCAACGCCCAAAGCAACAGATTGCATAAGTAACGATTTACGAAATGCACCAACTGTGATTTTTTCAACCGTCTCGCCAAGCGCATTTAGTGCTGGTTCAGCGAGTGTGGCACCGTAGCCAAGAAAAAAACCAAACAAGATTGCAACTAGCCTGCCTCCAATACCATCGCTTATTATAGGCCCATGTTGTCCGAGCATTCCCCATGGGGAAACCGAAGCAAACACCGATGGAATATTGCTACCGAGTTGCGTTCCTAATGGTGTAAGACCTAGGTTAATACCCAATCCAAACATCGCCATACCGAGGACAGCGAAAATGATACCAATTATGACCATTTGTACATCTGCCAATCTTTCTTGCAATATAAATTTCAGTGTAAGAAACAAAAAAAGGCAAAGAGGAAGTATTGCTTTTAGAGCTGCTGTGGCAGTTTCTTGCAAGCTTGATATGAAGTTACTCTGAGGGTCCCAGTCATCATCATCATAGGGTCTTACCTGACTGATTTTTTTAACGATGATGATGGATGTATCGTCATGAATGATTTGTCCATCCACTAGACTTACTTTGCCACCTTTATATTGGATCTCTGTTTCGTCGGGTATTTCATTAGTTATAAGATAATGAGCAAATTCAGCTTCGGAAAATACCTCGGACTGTAAAATCGGCTTGCTGGTTAATTGTGAGGTATTATCCACCTCTTCAATAGGTTCTAGCTGGCCTATGTAGTGATCTGCGCCATAGTAATCGCCCTTTAAATAATGAAAATTGCCAAGTATCAATACTGCCAGAATTGGAAATAAAGACGCTAATGTCACGATGCCAAAGCCATTTGTGGTCATGTCACCTTTCCCAACGATGCGACATACACCTATCCCGAGAGCTAGCACCAAAGGTACAGTGACTGGTCCTGTGGTAACAGCACCAGAGTCCCAGGCCAGGCCGATGATCGGGCTAAGTATCTCATTATTGAATGACCATAGTGTCAAACCAGTCAAAGTGAGAATTAGTGGAATGATAAGTACCTTTAGCGACCAGTTATAGAAAAACCGTAATACGCCCAACGCCACGGCAGCACCTACTCCAATACCTATGGCAGCAACAAGTTGTAGCGCAAAGTCGTTGAGCAAACTATAGAGTAATGGTGCTTGGTTTGGTTTTACCCCACTTCCCGCTGCTTTAAGAACAGCAATTGCTGGTTCTGCCAAGGTAGCACCAATACCCAGAAGAAATGCAAAGAATAGTATAATGGGCAGTTTAGTTTTACGTGGTAGATGTGTTCCGATTGTTTCTCCAAGTGGCATTAATCCCAGGCGTAGACCTTCCATAAAAAACATCAGGCCAATTGCGACAATGGCGATACCCGCCGTCACCATCGTCGCAAAAATCACAGGCAAACCTAGGACAACTATCTGGAAAAAACAGAGGTAAGCGACAATAAACCAGATACTTTTAATTTGTTCTAGTATTTTCTCAACTAAGTAAGGAAACAGAATATTTAGCGTAGTTCGCAACCCAATCTTTACTGGTCTCTGGCTTATCAGAGTCGAATGATTCATCTATATATTATTCTTTCAGAAAGGTTGATTAATGTGATATTCGGTAATGTGATAAAAGTGATGGTATTTCATCCTTGATGCTGATTAATTCGTTCGTGTCTCTAATGTATAACTATGCGGTTTTTCTTTGTAGAATAATCTTCTGCCATGTTTGTGGTCCAGTTTGATGAACTGAGTTACCGTTAACATCTACAGCAACTGTTACTGGCATATCCTTTACTTCGAATTCATGTATTGCTTCCATGCCTAATTCCGGGAAAGCAATAACTTCTGAATGCGTAATTGCTTTTGATACAAGATAGGCAGCGCCACCGACGGCCATTAGATAAACGGCTTTGTGTTTCTTGATAGCGTCAATACCCATCGGCCCGCGCTCTGCTTTACCGACCATGCCGATCAAACCGATTTTATCCAACATCATTTCGGTAAACTTATCCATGCGTGTTGCAGTAGTGGGACCGGCAGGGCCAACGACTTCTTCACGGACGGCATCGACTGGACCGACGTAATAGATAAAGCGATTTTTGAAATCGACACCCTGGGGTAAAGGTTCGCCCTTATCAAACAAGTCCTGAATCTTTTTATGGGCGGCATCGCGACCAGTCAACATTTTTCCTGAAAGTAGAATGGTGTCGCCCGGTTGCCATTCTTTTATGTCTTCTGCTGTCACCGTATCAAGGTTAACTCGCCTAGCCGAAGGCCCAACATCCCAGGTGACTTTTGGCCAGTCATCTAAATCAGGTGGTGTTTGTAATGCAGGGCCAGAACCATCTAACACAAAATGTGCATGACGTGTCGCTGCACAGTTGGGAATCATAGCAACGGGTTTGTTCGCCGCATGCGTTGGATAGTCTTTTATCTTTACATCTAATACAGTGGTTAAGCCACCGAGACCTTGTGCACCGATACCAAGTTCATTGACTCGTTGATAAATCTCAAGTCTTAGTTCTTCAACTTTATTTTTTGCACCACGCGCTTTTAACTCTTGTATATCAATCGATTCCATTAATGAATCTTTCGCCATGAGCATGGCTTTTTCTGCTGTACCACCAATGCCGATACCTAACATGCCCGGGGGGCACCAACCGGCACCCATTGTGGGTACGGTTTTAACCACCCAATCAACGATATCGTCAGAGGGGTTTAACATAACGAATTTTGATTTCGCTTCCGAGCCGCCACCCTTGGCTGCGACTTGTACATCGACTTTATTACCTTTGACGATTTCCATATGAATAACGGCAGGAGTGTTGTCGCCCGTGTTTTTTCTGGCACCTGCTGGGTCAGCCATGATTGATGCACGTAATTTATTATCCGGATGATTGTAAGCTCGACGTACACCTTCATTGATCATGTCTGCAACGGACAGTTCGGCATCCCATTGGATATCCATACCTACTCTTATAAAGATTGTGACGATGCCCGTGTCCTGACAGATAGGGCGATGACCCTCGGCACACATGCGTGAATTAATCAGTATCTGTGCCATGGCGTCTTTAGCAGCGCCTGATTCTTCCATCTCATAGGCATCATTGACTGCCTGTATGAAATCTAATGGATGGTAATAAGAAATATATTGTAAGGCGTCGGCGACGCTTTCTATCAAATCATTTTGTTTTATTGTTGTCATCTTTGGATTTCTAAGTCTCTTTAGGTTCCTTATGAATAAGGGTCATTATACCGAAAAAATGTTACTTCATGATGTAAATCAATAATTAAAGCTTTAAGATTTATATTATAATAGGATATATCGAAGTTACATTTAGTTGGGTTTATTAATCTATCTATTTCCGAAAGGAGAATTTCATGAAGACCATATTATATGTTGATGATAATGAAGAGATGATTGAGCTCGTGGGGGTAGTCTTGGCGAACTCAGGATATCAGATACTTTCCCAAACAGGTGGACAAGCAGCGTTAGATTTTTGTGTGAATGCGAAACCAGATCTAATCTTGATGGATTTAAATATGCCTGATATGGATGGTTTCGAAACAACACGACAGCTAAGAAAACAGGGTTTTACTAATCCAATAGTTGTATTTTCTGCGTTAGATTCAGAAGAAGATAGGGAAAAAGCGGCTGCCGCAGGTTGTGACGAATACATTGTAAAAGATATGGAAATGAGGGGGCTCGAAAAGGTTATTGATGGTTTTATTGCCGTATCGGGCGGTAGTTTGATTTAGTTAGTAGTAACGACAAATCGTAGACAAATAAAGGCGACTTTTAGTCGCCTTTATTTGTCTACTGTGCATACATGGACGTAGGTGCTAGAGAAACGCTATGAGCAAGTTGCCGAGCACAAAACGATAATCACACCTTAGTGAAATCCACTAGGCAACAGTAACCGGAATTGATTCAAGTTTTGATTGTGCTTGTGAAGCACTCTTTTGAAACGATTCGATCTCGTCGAAGTTAAGGTAGCGATAAACATCTGCCGCCATTGGGTCGAGATCTGCTGCGAATTGCATATATTCATCCATGGTCGGGATATGACCCAAGATGGAAGATACAGCGGCTATTTCAGCAGATGCCAAATAGACATTTGCCCCATCGCCTAATCGATTTGGAAAGTTACGCGTTGAAGTAGACACTACAGTAGATTTTTCTTTAACGCGTGCCTGATTACCCATACAAAGCGAGCAACCTGGCATTTCTAAATTAGCACCCGTTTTTTCAAATATAGTGTAATAACCTTCTTCCGTTAGTTGATGTTGATCCATCTTGGTTGGCGGTGATATCCAGAGTTGCGTTGGGATTGCACCCCCGACTTTATCTAGCATCTTACCAGCTGCACGGAAATGTCCAATGTTTGTCATGCAAGAACCAATGAAGACTTCGTCTATTTTGGTGCCAGCGACCTCTGATAATGTTTTTACATCATCGGGATCATTCGGGCAGGCTAATATAGGTTCTTTGATTTCATTCAGGTCGATTTCAAAGATCTTCGCGTACTCTGCATCCGTGTCAGGTTCCATCAAGACTGGGTTCGCAATCCATTCTTCCATGGCCTTTGCGCGGCGTTCAAGTGTACGTGCATCACCATAATCTTCGCTTATCATCCAACGCAATAACGTAATATTAGATTCTAAGTATTCAATGATGGATTCTTTGCCTAAGCGGATGGTACAGCCACCGGCTGATCGTTCTGCACTGGCATCAGATAGTTCGAATGCTTGTTCACATTTAAGATTAGGTAACCCTTCAATCTCTAATATGCGACCTGAGAATATATTCTTTTTACCTTCTTTTGCTACTGTCATGTCGCCTGACTTAATTGCGGCCAGAGGAATTGCATTAACCAAATCACGTAAGGTAATACCGGGTTGCATCTCACCTTTGAAACGTACTAAAACAGACTCCGGCATATCCAGTGGCATCACACCGGTAGCCGCAGCAAAGGCGACCAGGCCAGAACCGGCTGGAAAGGAAATGCCAATCGGAAAACGCGTATGTGAATCGCCACCTGTTCCTACTGTGTCAGGTAATAACATACGATTTAACCAGGAATGAATGATGCCATCACCCGGTCTTAAGGCCACACCACCGCGGGTCTGAATAAAATCAGGTAGGGTATGATGGGTGATTTCATCTATCGGTTTTGGATACGCTGCAGTATGACAAAATGACTGCATAACCAGGTCGGTAGAAAAACCAAGACAAGCCAGATCTTTTAACTCATCGCGCGTCATTGGCCCCGTTGTATCTTGTGAACCAACCGTGGTCATATTGGGCTCGCAGTAAGTGCCTGGTCGAATACCCTCAACACCGCAAGCTCGACCCACCATTTTCTGTGCCAAGGTATAACCTTTGCCTGTGTCATTTGCGGGTACAGGCACACGGAATAAATCGCTAGTTTTTAATCCCAATGCTTCACGAGCACGCGTTGTTAGACCACGACCAATGATTAATGGAATTCGTCCACCGGCCTGTACTTCATCAAGGATGATGTCGGTCTTTAATAAAAAGTCACAAAGCTCTTCACCGGTTTCGGCATTTTTGACCTTGCCTTCATAAGGGTAGATATCGATGACATCGCCCATGTTCATTTTACTGACATCGCATTCAATGGGCAGGGCACCTGCATCTTCCATAGTGTTGAAGAAGATAGGAGCTATCTTGCCGCCAAGGCAATAACCGCCATCACGTTTGTTTGGAATAAACGGAATATCATCGCCCATGTGCCAGAGCACAGAGTTGGTCGCTGATTTACGTGAAGAACCGGTGCCGACAACATCACCAACATAAGCAAGCGGATGGCCTTTTGCCTTCAATGTCTCGATTTGTTTGATGCAGCCGATTTCACCTGGCTTATCGGGTGTTATACCCTCACGTTCCATCTTTAACATGGCTAATGCATGCAATGGAATATCGGGACGTGACCATGCATCGGGAGCTGGTGAGAGGTCATCGGTGTTGGTTTCGCCTGAAACTTTGAATACGGTGACAGTTATTTTCTCAGCCAATTTTGGCTTAGAAGTAAACCACTCGGCATCGGCCCATGATTGAATAATTTTTTTCGCATGTTCGTTGCCAGCATCGGCCTTTTCTTTCACATCATGAAATGCATCGAACATTAATAAGGTGTGTGATAGTGCTTCTACAGCCGCTACTGCCAGAGCGTCATCATCTAGACAGTCAATTAATGGCACAATGTTGTAGCCACCTAGCATTGTTCCCAGAAGTTCGACGGCTTTCACTTTATCGATTAAAGGAGATTCTGCTTCGCCTTTGGTTATGGCGGCTAGAAAACCTGCTTTGACATAGGCTGCTTGGTCAACACCGGCTGGGATACGATTTGTAATCAGATCGAGGATAACGTCTTCCTCTCCAGCAGGTGGATTCTTTAGTAACGCAACTAGTTCAGCTGTTTGTTCCGCTGATAATGGTTGTGGCACGACTCCTTGGTCGGCCCGTTCTTGTATATGTTGGCGATAAACTTCGAGCAAAACACTTCTCCTTTAATAATTCTCTGATGGATGCCTAAATATAGCCTCCAATCGAAGGGCGGCTAGTATAAATGAAGATCTCGCTAATGTTTAATCGAATTTTTGACTTATTTTGGTGCAACCCTAGTGTACTGAATCGATTATTCCACCGCCAAGACAGGCATCTTCTTTATAAAATACAATGAATTGGCCGGGTGTTATGGCTCTTTGAGACGAGTCAAAAGTGACGCTGCACCGGTCATTTTCAATTTTTTCGATAGTGCAGCTTTGATCTGCTTGCCGATAACGGTTTTTTGCCTGACATTGATAGGGAGTATCAGGCATTTTCCCTGAAACCCAGTTAATGCTTGATGCCGTTAGACCATGATTGTGGAGCAGGGGATGATCGTGGTCTTGGGCAACGATTAATTCATTATCTTCAATATTTTTTTGTACAACATACCAGGGCGCATCACTTGCACCTTTGACGCCGCCAATACCTAAACCTTGTCGCTGCCCCAGTGTGTAATAGAAAACACCTTCATGTGTGCCAATGGTATTACCATTCGTCGTCTTGATATTGCCAGGATCAGGAGGGATGTAGCGACTTAGGAATTGACGAAAGGGTTGTTCGCCGATAAAACAAATCCCGGTGCTATCTTTTTTATCGTGTGTAATTAAGCCTGCTTGTTCGGCACGCAGTCTGACTTCGGCTTTATCAAGTTCTCCAATGGGGAACATCGCTTTTTGGAGTTGTGTTTGATTTAAGCGGCATAAGAAATAACTTTGATCCTTGTTTTTATCAAGTCCTTTTAGTAACTCGAATGAATCTGATTGTTGTCGAGTGCGAGCATAATGGCCTGTGGCAATTTTAGCGGCCCCCAAATTTTCTGCGTGTTCCAGGAACGCCTTGAATTTAATTTCCTGATTACACAAAACATCAGGATTGGGAGTGCGTCCATTTTTGTACTCACGGAGAAAATTCTTAAAGACCTTATCCCAATAGTCAGCAGAGAGATCGACAGTATTTAAGGGGATGTCGAGTTTGTCGCAAACCATCATGGCATCTTCAACATCGGTTTCCCATAAACAAGCACCATCCTCAGTTGTGTCATTCCAGTTTTTCATGAATAAGGCCTCAACTTCATAGCCTTGTTCTTTCAGTAACATTGCCGTTACCGATGAATCGACTCCTCCAGAGATGCCAACGATAATTTTATTGTTAGTTTTTTTATTCACTGATAAGGGAGTGGTGGATTAAATCGAGAGGATAGCGCTTTCCACTTTGGTAATCTTTGATACAACGAGACACTAGCGGACTTCGCAGCCGTTTTTGCTCTTTTTCAATCTCTTCTGATGTTAACCAAGCAGCACGAACGATGCCGTCATCGAGAGCTTGTCCTATGTGTTCTTTGATACAGTTTCCATAAAAGCAAAAACGTAAATAAGTAATATCTGGACGGTGCGGATTAGGATAAAGATAAACACCGACTAATGATTCTGGTTCAAATTCCCAGGCAGTTTCTTCTAGTACTTCACGTTTGACGGCTTCAATCAGCGTTTCGCCGTATTCAAGGTGTCCTGCTGGTTGATTGAATACCAGGTTTCCATTGATCGATTCTTCTACGAGTAGAAAGCGACTATCTTGTTCAACAATAGCTGCAACAGTCGTATTAGGTTTCCACTGCATTAATTAGTCCTTGATGATTCTATGATGTTTAATAAAGGGATTGTGTATGTAGATACTTGATATGTTTAATGCCGCGCATTACAAAAGCATTATCCACTATTGTTATCTTTTTTAAGTTTCACAATATCAGGGTTTTTCCAACTGCCTTTTATACTGTATTGATAACGTAATATATTGTCTATCTTATCCGGTATAGATTTAAATAATTCACCAGTAAGATATATAACAGCACCAACACCTATACCTATTGGACCAAATAATGCACTGGCAACAGGTAGGCTATTAGAAACTTTTGGCGTGATGGTTGCGATTTGATCGTAATCTTGTGCAATAAGTCCGGCACGTCCACTAACTGCAATATTTGCGGCAGGCCCTATCAATTCAAGATCATTTGTATATGCATGGCCTTGCTCAATACTAAAATCACCAGAAATACTATCAAATGAAAAACCCTTGTTAAATAGATCTGTAAAGTCGAGCGCAAGTCTTCTGGGCAAGGTTTGAATACTAAGCAGGCCAAATAATCTTCCAGCAGAAGGGTCTATATCAAGGAATTGTCCTTTACCAATTTTCATGTCCAGTTCACTATTGAACTCATCCATAGAAAAATTCATAGGTGTGTCCATCCAGTTCATGTTCATTTCAATGGTAGTTTCACCATCTTGAATGTTGGATGCATCATAATTAAATGTACCAAGCATTGTTTCAATGGAGTCAGAACTTAATGATGCATAAAACTCGGAACGGTCTATATCATCAATGCGCATCCATTCTCCATTTGCGGTAATGTTAAAACCGGGTTTGGAAAAATTTAACTTACTGATTTTTATACCATGTTGAACATTGTTGGTGTTTAGCTCAAGTCGACCAAGTTGATTATCTTTATATTTAAAATTTTCAATTTTGACATCTAGTTCGGGAATTTTATTTATTTCAGTCCGACTTGATTCAACTCCTGTTTGTCTTCCATGTAATGAAAGTGATTCTAGTTCAACAAGCAATTTGTCATTTTCATTGTTACCAGCTTTGATTAATTGAGCGTGACCTTTAATTTCCGATCCATCAAAAGAAATCTTCAAGCCTTCAAGCGGATTACTTAATTTTATAATTACATTGTCAAAGTCATTGTTGATAATTCGTAATTTACCAACATTTAATTCGCCAGATATTCCGCGCGGTTGTCCAAATGTGGTTTTTCCAGGCTGTTTGGTATTGTTAATCGCAAAGATGTCTATCCATTCCGACAGATTCAATTTATCAATACTACCTTGCATTGATGTTTCACTTGTTTGTGGCGATTCGCTATGTTGTTGGCCTAGACCGATAAATATATTTTTAACCATCAAGTTCTTAGTATTGTCGAGGCTTACTTCAGTGAAGAAAAGATTGTCAAAGTTAAAATTAATTTTATTAATTGATACGTCATTCAACTTGGTCAATAAAGTAAATGGTCGAGTTTCCTCTTTGCTTTTGCCAAGGGGGTAGGGCAGGTTTATCTCAACACCCTTTAAGTCGGAGCTTAATTCGATATCTCTGTTAGTAATGTCATTATCTGATATTAGTTTTTTAAGTGAGAGCGACCATTTAGTCTCCCCATCAATATAGGTGTTTATGCTTTCACCCACATTATTTAATGATGGAAAGAAACTGTTAAGTTGGTTCACAATAAATACTTTGTCAGCAAGGCCAGATATTTCGTATATTTCAGAGTAAGGTTGATCTGGTCCTATTTTGGGAATAGTGAGTGACACCGGTAAACCGTGAAATAAGGCCTGAACATCATTCGCCCATACTTTACGATTACTAAATTTAACCTTGCCAGTTACATCCTCAAGACTCAACCCAGGGATTTTAGATTCAATAGTGGCATCAGTAAAAGCCACCAAGCCTTCAACAGTTGTATTATTTTTACCTAGGGGGATGTCTAATTTCAGGTCGAGATCAAAACTACCAATGACATTATTTAATATTTCACGGAGGGATTTTTTTTCTTTGAGTGGGCTTTGATTAATAAAGTGCGTGGCATCATTGGTATGTCCTTTTAATGATACAGCGAAATCTAGTTTATGATTCCCCCGGCTAATGTTTTTAATTTCTCCTGTTAGATCATTGATTTTTGCATTGAAAATATAGCCGGAATGAGACAGGACAGTGAGGTCATCATTGTTTAATATAATCTCAGCAGTAAAGTTATCAATGGCGGGCCATATCTCATTATATTCAAGTGTCGCATTCTCAATATTTATGAGAGTTTTGAAATTTCCCTCAGCGTTATCAAATGGATAATCGCTGAGGTATCCGTGAAAGAGTAAATCGCCGGATAAAAATTTCCCTCCAGCAAGAGCATTATTAAACCAGGCACGTAATTTTGGGCGGGTCTGTTTTGGTAAATAAGCAGGTATATTTTCTATGCTTGTTTCATCAATGTGCAGAACTATATCGATGAAGGGTGATTTTTCCTCAAACCTGATCTTTCCCATTGAGTTAATGGACAAATTTGTCGTTGCGACTTCCAGGTTCTGGATGACTAACTCAATTGTTTCGCTGTTAATCAATTCGATATCAGCATTTAGTTCTGAAAGCGCAAGAGGTTTATCATAAAGTGAGCCAAGCGTAACTTTTGCTGCTTTGCTAATCAGTTGAATAGTTGTTTTTTCACTATTTGCGGTTAATGAGCCTTTTAGACCAGAAATAGCATGGGTCTTGTCAGCAGAAACCAGTTCAAGATTATTGAAAGCAGTATTAAATTGAAAAGAACTGTTTGTTTTTGAATCAGGTTGATAGCTGACATTTAAATCAGTAAGTTCTCCTTCGATTGTTTGCTGTTTATAGACGTCTTTGAGTTTTTCTGGAATAACATTAGCGGCAATAATAAAAGGTAGAATTTCTTCAATATTCAGATAGGAAAAATAACCGCTATATTTATTATTATCGTTCGAATCTTTATCAATGTTTATTTGATAGCTTGAAGCAGGCCATAAGCTGTTTGCCGTTTGTGCTTCATCAATTTCAACATTCAGTAACCAATTTTTATTTTGAACACGTTGGCCAAATAGTTTTAATGCAATATTATTAATAGAGAGTTGATGGTCTATGGTGTTTAGCGAGAGGTCTGAATAGACAAGTTCACTGTTGAAATCAATTAATCTGGATTCTTCCCAGCTTGTCCAGAGTTTGAAGTTTGCAATACCGTCAACATCAATAACAGAGTATTCACTCAAAAAATCAGCAGCTTTGAATTTTTCTGCTTCAACATATATCGAGCCACCCCATTTTGGCGTTAATATATTGCTGCTTACGTCCATCTTAATACTCAAAGACTGACCAAGTTGTTCAGGTAAAGAGACATCGGCCTCGATCTGGACGCGTTGTTTATCAGTCTTTAATTGAATTTTTACATTTGAGAACTGTGTTGTTTTATTTGGCGATTTTTCATCATGCCATGACACAGAGGCTTTTTCGAGGATGATGTGTTTTTGTTTTAATAGCCAACCTGATAAGGCTGAAGTTTTGCTTGAATTAGCATTAAAACCTGGGTCGTTATCACTGCTGATGGATAGTGAGCCATCATGGCGTCGTGAAATAATAAGGTCCAGGCCAGAAACAGACAGGTAATTGGGAGTGATTTCACGTGCTCTAATACTGGCTATAAGGTCAATACTAATGTGTGCCGAGTCGAGCTTTGTGATGAGCTGACTACTATCTTGTGTATAGAGGTCGATATTTGACAAGTATAGATTGGGTCTCCAGCCTTGCCATTCAGCACTCATTTCTTCGATAACCACTGGGTAATTCATTTGCTTACTGACCCAGGATTGTATTTCATCGTTATAGACACCTATCTCAGGTAGTGCCAGACGAACGACAGTAACCATAACTGCAGCGCTAAGGATAATGAATGCAAATAGATACCAGAAAAAATGGTATAGAGCTGTAAGAATTCTATTTAACATTAAAAATAAATTACAGCAGGACGATGTCGTATTGCTCTTGTGTATAAAAAGTTTCTACTTGAAAATTAATGGGTCTACCAATAAAGGCTTCTAACTCTGCCACACTGGTTGATTCATCATCTAACAACATATCTACAACGCGTTGTGAGGCAACGACCAATAGTTTGTTTGCATCGAATTGTCGAACTTCACGTAAAATTTCTCGAAATATTTCATAACAAATCGTTTCAGCTGTTTTAATTGTTGCTCGGCCATCACAAGTAGGACATGTTTCACAAAGAATATGTTCCAAACTTTCTCTAGTTCTTTTTCGGGTCAATTGCACCAATCCAAGTGAAGTTAGTTCGCTTAAACTGGTCTTCGAATGATCTTTCTCGACATTTTTTTCAATAGAGCGTAATACTTGCCGGCCATGTTCCGAGTCTTTCATGTCAATAAAATCAATTATTATTATGCCGCCAAGATTACGTAAGCGGAGTTGTCTGGCAATAGTATGAGCTGCTTCAAGATTAGTTTTGTAGATTGTTTCTTCCTGATTCCGATGACCAACAAAGGCACCAGTATTGACATCTATTGTCGTCATGGCTTCGGTCTGGTCGATAATTAGATGGCCGCCAGACTTTAATGGCACTTTCCTGTTAAGCGAACGCTGTATTTCATCTTCCACTGAATACAAATCGAGTATTGGATGATCGCCTGTGTAATATTCTATCCTGCTAAGAAACTCAGGGATAAAATGCTTGGAAAATTCCATTACTCGTTGGTAGGTTTCTTTTGAATCGATACGTACTTTCTCAACTTCAGAATGGACTAAATCGCGCATGGTTCGCATTACTAGTGGTAAGTCTTCGTAGACAATACTGGGTGGGAATGTGTTTTTTACGCGAACCATGATTGATTCCCAGATTTTCCTGAGAAACTCGATGTCTTTACAGATATCTTCATCAGGCACATGTTCTGCAGCCGTCCGGAGGATAAAACCACCTTTTTTTAATATTTCAGATTCGCGTAATGCACTATCTAAAATGATATTATCTTCATTGCTTGCAGCGAGTTTTTCGACACCAGACAGGTAGCCTAAAATAACATTCCTGAGCCGCTCGCGCTCTTCTTCATCTTCAATTCGCTGAGAGATGCCAATTGAAGGGTAATCTGGCATGAAAACGATATAACGCGATGGGATTGAAAGGCGGGTTGTCAGCCTGGCTCCCTTGCTACCAATCGGGTCTTTAATAACTTGAACAAGAATGTCTTCACCTTCATTGATTACTGACTCAATCGGTTGTATCTGTTCTGCCTCTTTCGTTTCAGGATCATATTCAGAATTGTTAGCAACGATATCTGAAGAATGTAGAAAACCTGTACGTTCAAGCCCAATATCGATGAAAGCGGCTTGCATGCCGGGCAAGACACGCGAGACTCGGCCCTTAAATATGTTGCCCACCAGACCAAGTTTTTGCGTTCGTTCGATATGAACCTCCTGCAAGACACCATTATCAACAACGGCAACGCGTGTTTCTTGCGGGGTAACATTTATCAGGATTTCTTCACTCATGACGTCTTAGTATTTTTTTGGCTGCAATATGTTTATGCACAACATTTAGGAGAACGTTATCATATCATTATCTTATTCTATATGTGGTCAATAATGTGTGAAAAAACAAGGGGATCAAGGGTGCTGTTTAATTGAACAAATGAGGATAAAATGATTGATTATGAATTTTAAGTATTTCACAGAGATTCTCCCTCCAGAGGCCGTATTACTATCTCAAGAGTCTAAACGGGTCTATGAGTGCGATGCCATGTCGGCACACCGGGTTATGCCGGGCTGTGTTGTTTTACCAGATTCGGTAGAACAAGTTCAGGCAATATTGTCATATTGCTATGCAAACGATATCCCCGTGGTGGCGAGGGGTGCCGGAACCGGCCTCTCAGGTGGGGCCATGCCCCATGCAGAAGGGGTGTTATTGAGTCTGGCTAAATTTAACCAGATAGTTGAAATCGACCCAATCCAACGATCGGCTCGTGTTCAGCCCGGGGTCCGTAATCTGGCGATTTCCGAAGCAGTTAAATCGTTCGGCCTTTATTATGCCCCTGATCCGTCATCCCAAATCGCCTGTACTATTGGGGGAAATGTCGCTGAGAATTCAGGCGGGGTTCATTGCTTGAAATACGGGCTGACAGTGCACAATATTTTGCAATTGAAGGTCGTTACAATAGAGGGTGAATTAATCACTATCGGAAGCCATGCATACGATTCTGCGGGTTACGATTTGCTCGCCTTATTAACCGGTTCAGAAGGGATGTTGGCTGTGATAGTCGAAGTCACTGTGAAGCTCATTCCAAAAGCCCCGTTTAGTAGAGTATTGCTGGCCGCGTTCGATGATATTGAGAAAGCCGGTAATGCCGTGGCTGGCGTCATTGCCGATGGTATTATTCCTGCTGGGTTCGAAATGATGGATAAGGCCGGTGTTCGAGCTGTTGAAGACTTTGTTCACGCTGGTTATCCCACTGATGCAGAAGCGATCTTGTTATGCGAACTTGATGGCACAGAAGAAGAGGTGCAAACAGGTTTAAAGGAAGTTGAGAGTTTATTGATGCAATACGGTGCTATTGAGGTGCGTGTTGCAACAGATGAAGCAGAGTCAGAACTCTTCTGGGCGGGAAGAAAGGCAGCCTTTCCAGCAGCAGGCCGAATTACACCAGATTATCTTTGCATGGATGGCACTATACCAAGAAAGCATTTGGCCGAAGTGCTAGCGGGAATTAATGCCCTGTCAGAAAAATATAAACTCGGTGTTATTAATGTATTTCATGCCGGAGATGGCAATCTACACCCGTTAATTCTGTATGACGTGGCTATTCCTGGTGAACTAAAACGGACTGAAGCGTTTGGTAGTGAAATACTGCAGCTATGTATTGCAATGGGCGGGACGATAACAGGTGAACATGGAGTAGGGATAGAGAAGATAAATGAAATGTGTATTCAGTTTAATGACGATGAACTTGAGCAGTTTCATGCAGTGAAGGCGGCGTTTGATACAAAAGGCTTGTTGAATCCCGGTAAAGCCGTACCGACATTAAATCGATGTGCAGAATTTGGTGCGATGCATGTGCACCGAGGTGAAGACAAATTTCCAGAGCTTGAACGTTATTAAGCAGCTATAGTTTTATTCGTCTCCATGTCCGCTTTGACGACACAGTTTTGGCCAAAAACAGGAATAACTTTAGCAATAATATTGTTTTATACACGCCGTATAAGCATATGATTTATATGTTTATGACATTAATTCTTGAAAACAATCTGACAGTTATATGAAAGAGAAACTTAATTCTATTAAAGAGCATGTTTTAAATGCAGTAGCACAGAGGAAGCCAGTCAATATAGTGGGTGGTAACAGCAAGGCTTATTTGGGAAGAGCTACAACAGGGACATTAGTCGATATGTCCGCTTACACTGGCGTGATTAGCTATGAACCGACAGAGCTCTATATTACGGCGAGAGCTGGGACATTGCTTAGTGAGATCAATAATACCCTGTCTGAACACGGGCAAATGCTGGCGTTTGATCCACCTAACGTGACCGATAAAACAACGATTGGCGGTGTTGTTGCTACAGGACTGAGTGGGTCTCGTCGTCCTTATAGTGGTTCGGTACGAGATTATATTTTGGGCATTCGTTGTATCAATGGTCTGGGTAAAGATCTGTCATTTGGTGGACAGGTGATGAAGAATGTTGCCGGTTATGATTTGTCGAGATTGATGACTGGGGCTTTTGGCACTCTGGGAATTATTCTGGAGGTCTCGATCAAGGTAGTACCACTCCCTGAGAGTGAGATAACCTGCTGTCGAACAATGACTAAAGAAAAGGCATTGGCGAAAATGCTGGAATTATCCGCTCAAGCTATTCCTATTTCAGCAAGTTGTTATGATGGCGAAGTGTTATATGTCAGGTTATCGGGAAATGAAAATAGCGTGAAAGAAACCAGCAAGAAGATTGACCTTGATGAAGATGGACGAGGTCTAAAGTTTTGGAATGAATTGCGCGATTATAAAGCGCCTATTTTTAATACAGATATCAATACCTGGCGAATATCTGTTCCAATTACCGCAAATATCGACATAGGTGCTGATCCATTCTTAATTGAGTGGGGTGGCGGTTTGTATTGGCTTAATTCAGAACGTCCTGCAAAAGATATATTTAACATGGCAAGTGAAGCCGGTGGCAATGCGATGTTATTTCATGGGTCTGATCAAGATCAGGAGCTATTTCACCCATTATCAAATGGATTATTATCACTACATAAAGGATTGAAGAAGGCCTTTGACCCACACGGAATATTAAACCCTGGAAAGATGTACGCGGCGCTTTAGAAATATGCAAACATTTATTGAACAATCGATTAGTAACACATCGGCGGGAAAAGAGGCTGAGCGCATTCTACGTTCATGTGTCCACTGTGGCTTTTGTACGGCGACTTGTCCGACCTATCAATTACTAGGTGATGAACTTGATGGTCCAAGAGGTCGAATCTATCTGATTAAGTCAATGCTTGAAGGCGAAGCAAGCTCAAATAGAACGATGCAGCATCTGGATCGCTGTTTGACTTGTCGAGCATGTGAGACAACCTGTCCATCTGGCGTTGAATATGGCAAGTTACTTGATATTGGACGACATTATGTTGAGCAAAAAACATCACGCCCGTGGCATCAGCGGCTCTATCGATTTTCGATCTTACAATCATTGCCGTATAAAAAAAGGTTCAAGCTCATACTAAAACTTGGGCAATCTATTCGTTTCTGTTTGCCTGCAAAATTAAAGAGCATGATTCCTGAACAGGTAAAGCAGACCAAGCTTACTAATATAAAGTCTCATCCACGAAAGGTCATATTATTTAGCGGTTGCGTTCAACCTGCGTTAGCGCCCGGGATAAATCAATCGGTCATGAAAGTATTAGATGTGCTTGGTGTATCAGTTGTTGAAATCAAGGATGAACAATGTTGCGGTGCTTTGAGCCACCACCTTACTGCCTCAGATCAAGCATTATCTTTTATGCGAAAAAATATTGATTTGTATTGGACAACAATTGAGCAGGGCATAGAAGCTATTATTGTTTCAGCTAGCGGCTGTGGCGTTCACATCAAAGACTACGGTTATTTATTACGAGAAGATAAGCATTATGCCGCCAAGGCAGCAAAAATTTCTGCAATGACAAAAGATATCTCTGAATTTGTATCAGAATTAGACTTAGAAAAATTAAAGCTGAATTCTTCAAAAAATATCGCATTTCAAAGTCCCTGTACATTACAACATGGGCAAAAATTGGGTGGCGTGACAGAAAAGTTATTGCATAAGCTAGGATTTACTTTGACATCCGTGCCAGATGCACATTTATGTTGTGGGTCCGCAGGTGTTTACTCCTTGTTGGAAAAAGATATTTCAAGCAAGTTACAAGGGAATAAAATTGAGAATTTGATGCAGGGTAGACCCGAGATGATTGTTACCGCCAACATTGGTTGTCTTAAGCATTTACAACAGGAAAGTCCAGTACCTGTAAAACACTGGATAGAAGAAGTCGCTGCATCAATTAAATAATGCAGCGACCTGTGATTTATGTATTGAGTGTTATCTAGCCAGACTATTCGATTACTAGCATGCCTGACTCTTCTTCATCGCCAGCGTTTCCAACGTCTCCTCCAACGTCGTCTCCATCATCACCAAAGATATCATCATAACCTGAGGCAGGTGGTTCACCATCATGGATTTTGAATTCACGTTGTTGAAGATAAGCTTCTCGTGTGAATGAATAAGGGTCAAGAGCGGCTTCGTCACGAATATTTGATTGTTCAAGCAGGTTCGCGCGCGTATTAACAGCGCTCAGCGCACTAATTGGGGCGAAGATGATACCTGACATATAAAAGAACGGGTTTAACAGGGTGCTTGGCACTTGGTCTGTTATGTCACGTGTTGAGCTTGGTCCCAATAGATATAGATAAGAGCCTTGATCTACACCCCAAGTAGCGAGTGTTTGGCCAAAATCTTCATTATTTGCCGGCATCCCAATGGGGGTAGAAATATCAAAAAGACCTGCAATACCAAAGGTTGAGTTATAGGTAAAGCGAAGCATATCTGTAATACCCTGTTCAAATTTTCCTTGCAAAAAATCATTCAAGATGACATTTAAGTAGCCGAGGTTATTGAAAAAATTAGTTACGCTGGTTCGAACCGGTACCGGAGTTACATCTACATAGGATTCCGCTATTGGTTTAATAAGGTGCTTATCAAGTGTTTCAGTGACATTGAATACGACCCTATTGCCTCGTTCCAGCGGGTCATTATTTTGCGTAGTTGCGCAACCTGTCGCCAGTGACAAAATTCCCACGAGAATCAGCAGCTTTGAAAAATTATATAGCTTTCCAGTCATTTTTACTCTCTCTTGCAGTTCGAAAATGTTGTTATTATATTTTCGGCAAATATTGACATACCTTAAGGCTGGAAACAATTTATAATATCGGTTTTGCAAATTATTTTGGTTGTAAGTCACTGATTTTTTCATTCAGGCTGCTTATCAGGGCAGCGAAACCTTTTTCTTTAATGACTGAGGAGTAGTCTGCTCTTTTCAGGGATAAATCGTTGATGCCGTTAGCGATGACACTGATAATCTTCCACTGGCCAGCATCGTTTTGAACGATATAGCTGAATGAAACAGGGTCGTCATCTGGACGCATAAACTTTGTATTTACCATGAATCTATTTTTTTTCATTTGCTCGATGGATAAGTATTTAAAAGACTGTCCATCGAAGGCATCAAATCGATCCACATAGGTTGATATCGTCAAGCGATTAAATAAGTCTATAAAATCTGTTTGCGCCTGCTCGTCTAATGTTTTCCAATGCCTGCTTAATATAACTTTTGCAATTAATGGAGAATTGAAATGGGTAACCACGGTTTTTTCCATTATGTCATAGCGTTCTTGAAAACTGTTGGTTTCGGCATTCTCCATGATCCTTAACAAGGACGTATGTAATTCATTAACAGGCGCATAGATCGCCTGCTCTTGCTCTATTTCAGCCCAAATCATACAACTAAAAAAAGTCAGACTGATAAAGATCGTTGTTTTTAATAGATGTTGAAGATTTAAAGTCATTTATTTAATCCATTGTTAATAATACATGTTCAGGCAAACCAGTTTGCCTCGAGTTGACGCTATAAATACTGAGTCGTGATAAAACTTTAGAGGGTCTTAAACGGAGTTTGTTGCAATATGAGGCTTAATTATAATGACGATCTTTCCAAACCGCACCTTTCCCAAAATAATAACGAAAGGCAGAACCCCATGTCATAAGCAGATAAAGAGTGCCTACCAAAGGTAAAGAAAGTGAATATAGAGGATTCATCGAATAGTAGCGTAGCGTCGGCAGATAACACACGGCTTGAATACCGAGTATTACCAGTCCAATCATTATTATATCTAGTTGCGTTTGTAACAATGCCGCAATGGGTAAGGCAAATGCAGCAATCATCAGCATAGTACAAACCAATAGTAACAATGGGGAATAGGCCAGTTGGGTGTACGCGGTTCGAGTCACCATTTGCCAAATCGTTGCGAGTGAATTGTAAGGACGGATGCTCATTGCCGAGTGGGTCAGTCCCGTCCAGATTTTATGCCCGTCTTGTTTAACTTGTTTGGCTAATGAACAATCATCGATTAGCGCATCTTTAATGCAGCTAAAGCCACCTAACTTTTCAAGGACTTTTGACTCCAGCAAGATGCAGCCACCTGCTGCTGCCGCAATAAATGAGGTGGGTTTATTTGAAAGATGAAATGGATAAAGTAACTTAAAAAAGAATATAAATGCTGGCATTAAAAATTTTTCCCAGCCTGATTCCATTTTTAAATGAGCCATTAAGGAAAGCATTTTTAAGTCATCTTCCTGCACCTTTTTTAATAGTGTTGGGATGAGTCCAGACTCTAAAACAATATCAGCGTCTAACAATAATAGATAAGGCGTTTTGAGGTGTTGACGGCCTTGTTCCAAGGCCCACAATTTTCCACTCCAACCATCAGGCAATGATGTTCCGGAAACGATTTGCAAATTATTTAGATTAACCGCGAGCGCTTTTTCGACAGTGCTATCGGTGGATTGGTCATCTACTAGGATTATGTTTAATCCACTTCCTTGATTTTTCAGACCAGTGAGTGTCTGGCTGATAGTTTCTGCCTCATCTCTGGCAGGGATAAGGACAGTGACATTGGATAAATCAAGATTTTCAGGTGATTGGCTATCGAGTGATTCCCTCGTACTCCAGGGACGCCAGGGTAATAATAATATTGCGAGCCAGATAAGCAATCCTGGCATTACTGCCAGGAATGTCAATTCCATTAGGCTACTTGTTTGCTACTACCGCAACTCTTGGTTGCTTTAGTTTCAGCAACCAGTTTTGGTGCGGTTACTTCATCTTCTTTGTATAGAGTAGGTAATTCTGGAGCCATTTCGCCATCGGTTTTAGGGCCTTTCAGAAAAACACCCAATGCTTTTAATGGATGACTAACTGTGTCATTGACTGCGGTAGCTTCAAAGCCACAATGAACCATACAGTTATCACATTTAGGATTTTTCCCAGTACCGTAATTCGCCCATTCGGTTTCTTCCATCAAGCCGGCAAATGTTGATGCATAGCCTTCGCCAACTAAGAGATAGCAAGGTTTTTGCCAGCCAAAGACATTACGGGTTGGGTTGCCCCATGGCGTGCATTCATAAGTCTGGTTTCCAGCGAGGAAATCCAGATATAAAGATGATTGATTAAAGCGCCACTTTTTACCTATGCCCAGCTTAAATAAATCGCGGAAAAGCTGCTTGCTTTCTGTCTTTTTCAGGAATACATCCTGTTTAGGTGCTCTTTCGTAGTGATATCCTGGAGAAATAGTGACAGCTTCAACACCTAGCGCCATAGCCATATCCATGAACTCGGCAACTTCTTCGGCGGGCTCATTCTGGAACAAAGTGCAATTGATGGTGACACGGAAACCCTTTTCAATAGCCAGTTTGATTACGCTTATGCATTTTTCGAAGACACCTTCCAGACAAACCGAAGCGTCATGTCGTTCTTTATTGCCATCCAGATGAATTGAAAAGGTCAAATAGGGGGATGGTGTGTATTCGTCGATATGTTTTTTTAACAACAGTGCATTGGTGCAAAGATAGACAAATTTCTTGCGCTCAATGTAGCCATTGACTATTTGAGTCATTTCCTTGTGAATCAATGGCTCTCCACCAGCGATAGAGACAACCGGTGCGCCGCATTCATCAATGGCATTCATGCACTCGTCATAACTCAGGCGTTTATCGAGAATTTCTTTTGGATAATCGATCTTGCCACAACCGGCGCAGGCCAGATTACAGCGGAATAAAGGCTCCAACATTAATACTAGTGGGTATTTTTTTACACCACTGAACTTCTTACCGAGGATATATTTACCCATTCTGTATTGCTGAATAAGAGGGACACCCATTAAAACGACTCCAGATTATTAAGTTAAATAGCGATTTTCGATGTTATTTTTCTGTGCTTAGGCACTAAAACACGTCAAGATAAGTGATGTCTGCGTGAATGTACAGCCTGTGTCTTACTTAATTTTTACATTACCGCGGGTATTACTTTATAGCGTTAAATTATTGATCTTCTTGCATGCCTCTTTGTCACTATTCATAATAGATTAATTTTATAGCTAAGTAAGTAATGAAAAACGACATTAACACACCTCTTTTAGACCAGATTGACAGCGCTGCAGACCTAAGAAAGCTGCCTGAAACGCAATTAGAACAGCTCGTCGAAGAACTCAGATTATTTTTACTACACTCTGTAAGTAAGAGTGGGGGACATTTTGCAGCGAGTTTGGGGGTGACTGAGCTAACGGTTGCATTACATTATCTATATAACACGCCAGAAGATCGCTTGGTTTGGGATGTAGGTCATCAAGCTTATATCCATAAAATACTGACGGGTAGAAAAGATCAATTACATAGTATTCGCAAATGGGAAGGTTTAACGCCGTTTCCTAAACGCGGTGAAAGTGAATACGATGCCTTTGGTGTTGGCCATTCAAGCACATCTATTAGCGCCGCACTGGGGATGTCTATTGCTGCGGCGCGAACGGGTTCCGACCGGAAATCTGTCGCGATTATTGGTGATGGCAGTATCACTGCCGGGATGGCTTTTGAGGCCTTAAATCATGCCGGTGCTTTGCATAGCGATCTGTTGGTTATCTTGAACGATAACAATATGGCAATTTCACCCAATGTCGGTGCCTTATCAAATCGTTTTGCACAATTATTATCTGGAAAACTTTATACCAGCGTTCGTAGTGGTAGTAAGAAAGTCTTATCAAATATGCCTAGTGCACTAGAGATAGCAAAGCGTGCAGAAGAACATGTGAAAGGCATGATTAGTCCTGGAACGCTGTTTGAAGAATTTGGATTTAACTATATTGGACCAGTAGATGGCCATGACTTACATGCTTTAATTGCTACATTAAGGAATATTCAAGAACTCAAAGGCCCTCAATTCCTACATATCATCACCAAAAAAGGCAAAGGCTATGCGCCGGCGGAAGATGACCCGGTTAAATATCATGGCGTAACACCTTTTGACCCGCATAAAGGTATTATTCCTTCTGTTAAGCCGGCATCAGGTCCGACCTATAGCAAAGTATTTGGTGACTGGGCTTGTGATATGGCCAAGCAAGATCATCGTTTTGCAGCAATAACACCAGCGATGCGCGAAGGTTCCGGGTTGGTGCAGTTTGAAAAAGAGCATCCAGATAAATATTTTGATGTGGCAATAGCAGAACAGCATAGCGTCACTGTTGCAGCAGGTATGGCGTGCGATGGTTTAAAACCGGTTGTTGCTATCTATTCTACGTTCCTACAACGTGCGTATGACCAATTGATACATGATGTCGTTGTTCAGAAATTACCGGTACTGTTTGCGATTGATAGAGCCGGTTGCGTTGGTGCCGATGGCCCGACGCATAATGGTTCATATGACTTGAGTTTTATGCGCTGTTTGCCAGATATGGTCATTATGGCTCCCGCTGATGAAAATGAATGTCGACAGATGTTGTATACGGGTTACCAGCTTGACCAACCTGCTGCTGTTCGTTATCCACGTGGTGCAGGGCCTGGCATTGAAGTAGAAAAAGAAATGAAGGCTCTAGCTATTGGTAAAGCCGAGGTCAGACGACAGGGTAAAGGTTTGGCTATCCTGGCATTTGGCTCCATGGTTGAGCCGTGCGAACGTATTGGCGCAGAGCTCGATGCCACAATCGTTAATATGCGGTTTGTTAAACCTATCGATGAAATGCTTATCGTTGATATGTGCAGAGATCATGAACTGATCATTACCGTCGAAGAAAATGTGATAGCGGGTGGCGCTGGTGCAGCAGTGAATGAAGTGATTGTGGCAAACGGCATTAAACAAAAGGTTGCTAATTATGGTCTACCAGACAGGTTATTACAGCATGGTTCCAGAGAGGATATGTTGAGAGACGCCGGGCTTGATTATGAAGGCATACTGAATTTTATCACCGAACAGAATGATGGTTCAGCGAAGCAGAAAAAAGTCAGCAGCGCTTGAGTGTTTTTAATTTCAGTAGAAGTTAGTCAAGCTTCAAATTAAAGGATTACCGTCGGATGGAAACCTTGCCAGAAATAGCAAAAAAGAATTTTCTGATGGTAAACAAGCGTTAAAGTTAATGAAAAGTAAAAATATTAACTTAGTAATTTGCGACTAGATGATACCCAATATGTCTTGCCCTGAATCATTCAAACAAATACAGACTGATAAATAATATAAGGATTTGCCATTTATCTTGCTCACCGGTAATGAACAAAAAGACAGCGTCACTAATTAAACATATAGTTGACGTCAATATTCCAATGTAAGGAACTTTAAACCGAATTTAAAGTTGCGACGTAACTAGAGAAAGCATCAATAAAAATAAATTTTTATTGAACAATCTTTCCCATTTCTTCAATAAACCGTTTCATATCACTATCACTAATTTCTCCCATGCAGGAGATACGGAATAGTGATTTGGCAAAGCCGCCTTGGCCGGCGTAGATCACAAAGCCGGCGGCTTTTAGTTTGTCGTGTAGTTCTTCGTAAGTAATACCATCAGGTAGCGGAAATGAATTTAGTACACAGGAGGTTTCGTCTCGTTCGAGACATGCTTTGATGTTTAATTTTTGTAAACCATTACGAACGATGTCCATTCGTTGCCAGTATTGTTTTTGGCGTTGTTGCCAACCGCCGTTATCTTTTAATTCATCTAATGCCTCGGCCAACGCATAGAAAGTCTGTATTGATTGGGTAAATGGTGTGCCGTTGGCGTCTTGTAATTTTAGATAGGTCACAAGGTCGAGATAGAGTGTACGGGCAGGGGTTGCCGACATTTGTGTCATGGCTTCCCTGTTAGCGATAACGAATGATGTGCCGGGGACACCGTGTAAGCATTTGTTTGCTGTTGCGGCACAGGCAGCGATATTCCAGTCTTTGAATTTTATTTCTTCTGCACCAAAGCTACTGACAGCATCAAGCAATAGTGGAATGTTGTCATGTTTATTACATAGTTTTGCAATGGCATCGATATTGTTTAAACGACCGGTGGTTGTTTCATGATGCACAACGGCAACATGTGAGAGTTCTTCATGATACTGCAATTCACCTTCAAGCTTGATGAGGTCAATCTTTTCACCCCATTCATGATGCAGTACCACGTGATCGATATTATGTGTTTTTGCTATATAGCTTAAGCGCTCACCATAGACACCGTTTTCTATAATCAAGACCTTGCCATGCGCAGGGACGAGGCTGGTCATCATGGCTTCCATTGCCGAGGTGCCAGAACCGGTAAAGACGATGCTTGCCCATTGCTCTGCTGACAGCTGATAACTGTTTAATAGATCAGTTTTGATCTTGTTCTGCAGGTCAATAAATTCTTGTTCGCGGTGACAGAGGTCAGGCTTTAACATTGCTTGACGGACACGTTCACTTAAAACAACGGGGCCAGGGTTTAGTAATATAGTCATGTCATGAGTTACCCATGATTAGAAGCTGCTATTTATGTGTTTCATCAGTCTGGTTAATACTTCATTCGGTATCACATCAGGTCTGGGTAGATTTTCTATGGTACCAGAAGCAATCTTTATATGAGCGAAAACAGGGCCTTCTTGTGTTTCTAAAGTGAATAGCTCATCTATGATGTCGATTTCATTGCCGGAGAGACAAACACTATAGCCGCTTGCCTCTGCTACCTTGGTGAAATCAATATTGCCACCAACAGTAGCTTGGGCACCTGTTGAATCATGGACTTCATTATTTAATAGAATATGTACTAGATTATTTCCCGCGTAACTGCCGATGGTTGCAAAATTACCCATACGCATCAGGCCTGCGCCATCACCATCTATAACAACGACTTTTAAATCTGGTCTGGCTAGCGCAATACCTAAACCTAGTGAGGAGGCGCAACCCATCGAGCCCACCATATAGAGTTGGTTGGGACGATCGTCGACGGCAAATAACTCACGGCCAGTGAATCCGGTGGTAGCAATTAACACGGTGTTTTCTTCAGGTGTGTGATCGATGATGCGTTGTAATGCTTTATTGCGATCAATAATTGCTGCATCAGGATTGTGTGATGAACGAATATATGTCTTGCGTTGTGAAATATCCTGCACCGGATTTTTATGCAATGCCTGTGGCGCAACCGTACCTTTTTCCATGATGAAGGCATAAGGTCTTTGCTCTTTTTGCATATACTCATCGGCACGCTGCAGCGCTGGCGCGATATCTTCTGACTTGCTTGGAAATATCTCCCAAGGAACACACATGGTATCGAACAATTCTTTGGTGATTTGTCCCATCAATTCATGTTGTGGTTCGTCTTTCACACCGGGTTGACCACGGTGCGTGCTGATGATTAAATTAGGAATACGAAATACATAAGAGAGCGATGTTATCGGACTGACGGCGTTACCTAGACCAGAGTTTTGCATCATGACAACCGAACGTTGTCCGCCTATTGCGGCACCCGCAGCGGTTGCTAATGCATCACCTTCATTGGCTGATGAAACATATTCTAGTGTGTCATCGTTTATAACGTAGTTTATAAAGGGTGTCAGGAATGAGCATGGAACACCCGTATAACGACTGAAACCGAGTTCGCGAGCGGCTTCGACAAATTCTTTTGCTTCGATCAATTTCTTTCTCTTTATTTTGTAAAGTCGCTGGCGCGGTCTATATCATCCAATGAATTAACATCAAGCCAATGACCATCAATATAATGAACATGGATGGGTTTACCTTGTTCTATCAAATGGTTTAACAGATCAGGCAGCGTAAGCTCATTGAAGTTTGCTGCTGACTTCAATTCTTCAAGTGCAGCTTCTATCCATTCTCGACCTTGTTTTCTGACGCGCATCATACCAATCCAGTAGCCAGATGGTTTTTTCTCTGAGGCATCTGCTGATGAAGATAGCTGTGTTAGCGTGACATCTTGCATAAATGGAGAACGATCATCGTTTTTACTACAGTAAGCATAGTCAGGAGAGCCGGTGATATTAGGGTTGTCCAAAGCAGAATCAACAATGATGACGACTTCACCATCTGTTTCTATCAAGTCTCTCAGTATATATTCCCGAAACAAGAGGTCGCTATAAAGGATCAGCATGTCGTCATTGAAACTTTCTTCAGCGCAAATTAGAGTTTGTAACTCGTCACCTTTTTCATAATCTTCGTTGATACATTTCTCAATACCGAGCAAGTTTATGGCCTCTGCTTTATAACCGGCAATAACAGTAGATTTATTGATGCCTGCTTTTTTTAGACCGTCCATTAATCGGCCCAATAAGGTTTTACCGCCGATACTGATCATTGCCTTGGGTTTATCGTGCGTTAACTCACGTAACTCACTGCCTCTGCTGGCGGCAAGGATGACAGCATGGATATCTGATTTTTGTACCAGATATCTGTCTTGTGCCTGGCTTAGTTCATCAGCGCCTTGTAACTGAAAGATATGATCAACACTGGCAATTTTATCTTCAACATCGGCTAAGGATTCTGAATCAAAAATGGCTCTACTGGTTTTTTCCATTTCATGAACAGATGAGCGAATCAGATGGTTGGCCCAGATGACCAGGTTGATCCCTGCTTTACGAAAGGCGTCTGTTGGTGTGCTGTAGTATTTAGTTGGAACAATAACCAGCGGTGAGCGCCCAGCCCATTCTTTTGCAAAGGCGAGAATCTCATCTGGTCTGGAGAGTTTGCTATGAATCAATATTCCATCGGCACCGGCTTGACGATAGGCCTCTGCCCGTTTCAATGCTTCATTCAGACCCCAGCCTGCAATCAATGCTTCAACTCGGGCAACAATAGAAAAATCATCATCGGACTGGCTGTCTTTTCCGGCTTTAATTTTACCGCAGAATTCATCGATATCGGCCAAGGGCTGTTTGTTACCATCGATAAAACTATTTGTTTTAGGAAATTGCTTATCTTCAATACAGACACCGGCGATATCGCGTTGCTCGAGCTTGACGACAAGTCGACGCATATTGTTGAAATTGCCATAGCCAGTGTCGCCATCTAAGAGGATAGGAATGCTGGTCGCATCAGACATAAATTCAAGCATGTCGACGACCTGTGTCCAACTCGCTTCATTACTATCGCGCACACCAAATTGCGCAGACATGGCAAGACCACTACCCCAAATGCCTTTAAAGCCAGCACTTTCTACTATGCTTGCTGAGATACCGTTATGTGCTTCGAGGATAAATCCCAGTTCATTAGATTCAAGTAATGAACGCAGTTGTTTACACTTGCTTATTTTTTTATGGCTATTTTTAAACATTTTATATTCAAATACAGATTAATAGTTAATAGGTGATAATTTTGGAATTATCTCATTTTGAGCGCGTTCAATATCCTCAGGAAAATCTATTTCAATCCAGGGAACACCAGTGACATCTTCATAACCAAATTGCTCGGGATATATTAATAACAGGTCACGAATTGCTTCTTCATAGGGCGTATTGTTTTCACCTTTTGCAAGATAATCATTTATTCGCCCAAGCAGCGATGCACCTATGAGTTTAGTAAACTTGAAAAACCCGACTGATTCCCCTTGTGTCACATATTCGAGTCCTTCAGCGATGTGTTTTCTAAATTCATTTATTTGGCCGGTTTTATTGACACAAATTTTGACAGGCTCATCACCGGGAACAAAATCACGGTCGAGCAAAAGGCAGTTTTTAATATTGGTATTGATCAGCCGATTAATCATTTCCTGATCATACAGAACGTCGGCATCCATCAAAATAAATTCAGCTTCATTGAATAGTATTTCATGTGCGCAGCCAAGGCTGATGATACTACCTTCGGTATAACGGTCGTTATAGATATAGTTGATTGGCATTGTCTCATTGCTAAGGTGAGCCTTAATCATTTCGGACTCGTAGCCGGTGACTATTATTGTTTCTTCTATATGGTTTGCTGAAAGAATTTCAATATGTCGTTTTAATAGACTTTTCCCTTCAAACTCCAGTAATGATTTAGGTTGATTGGCCGCGTGGGCACCAAGTCTGTTGCCTATGCCCGCGGCAAGAATAATGGCCTTCATGTTTGTTACTTATACCTTCGTGTGTATTAATGTCGAATCAAGGGAGGTTTTGTCGTCTACTGGCAACTATCAGGAATATTTTTATTGTAACATTGTTACGAAATATGTCTTTACTTACATTTTCAGATAAAACTCAATAAATCATCATTAATATGTTTTAATAAACTGTTGTAACTCATTATAAGTAGTGAATTTAAATCTACAAATGAATATTCCCGAACAATTAGGCAAGTACGAAATAAAAGAACAAGTCGGCCGTGGCAGCATGGGCATCGTCTATAAAGGCTATGACCCGTTCGCTGATCGAGATGTTGCCGTAAAGGTCGCCTTATCAGAAAACTTGAATGATAAGGAGTTCGGGGAACGATACCGCAAGATGTTTTTTAACGAGGCGCACACGGCGGGAACATTAAAACACCCCAATATAGTCGAGATTCTTGATGCTGGTGCAGACGAGGAGCACTGTTATATCATTATGGAACTCATTGAGGGAGGCAATACGCTTAAGACATATTGCCACCCTAATAAGTTGTTACCGTTTGAGCTTGTTATAGAAATAATATTCAAGTGTGCAAAGGCATTGGATTATGCTCATCGTAATGGCGTGATTCACCGTGATATAAAACCAACCAATATATTGATTGACGACAATCAGGACGTAAAGATTGCTGATTTTAGTATCGCGCACATTATGACCTCTGATACAACTAATACCATGCCTATGGGTTTTGTTGGTTCTCCACGATACATGTCACCAGAACAAGTGCAAGAAGATGTCATAACGAATCAAACCGATCTTTTTTCATTAGGTATTGTCATGTATGAACTATTGACCGGGAAACATCCATTTCCAGCGGAAAGTTTTTCACGTCTGATTCACATGATAATTAATGAGAAACATTTAACCTTGAGTACGCATCGTTCGGATGTGCCAGAGATTCTGGAAAAGATTATTCATCATGCCTTACAGAAAAATCCTGAAAAGCGATACAAGATGGGTTTAAACTTCGCTGCAGATTTAAGTTTGGCATTTGATTATCTTGAACAGCCTCAGGAAGATATAGAGGTTCAGGAAAAATTTAATGTCATTCAGTCGTTAGAATTTTTTAAAGAATTTCCCGATTCAGAACTATGGGAAATTATACGTGCTTGTATCTGGCAACAATTTAAAGCCGGCTCCGAAATAATTGTTGAAGGTGATATCGATGATTCATTTTATATCATTACTTCTGGCGAAGTAGATGTTTATAAAGACAATGCATTGATCGGACATTTAGAAACAGGTGATTGTTTTGGCGAGATGAGTTATTTAAGTAAGGCTGAACGAACAGCTACAATCACGGCTAAAAATAACGTTGATTTGATGAAGATTAATGCGACATTAATTGAGCAAGCATCGATTGAGTGCCAGTTACATTTTAGCCGGGTATTTATGCAGACGCTTGTAAAGCGACTTTCTGCGACAACAGCAATGTACGCATCTCGAGAAGATTGATCTTTATGTATTAGATTGTTTATATAGGCTAATCAGGTTTTGTGTAGATGAATCTAGGTCTTCCACTGTCTTCGTTCCTTGCAGATTTTTATAGATATCAACAGCCAGTTTTTTCCCTAACTCGACACCGTATTGATCAAAAGAGTTAATCTGCCAGAGCAGGCCTTGCACGAATGTTCGATGTTCATACATAGCGATCAAAGAACCTAGAGTTTTAGGAGTTAGTTCAGAATATAAAATGGTTGTGCTCGGTTTATTACCAGAAAAATGTTTGTTTGGATCAGAGTTATTTTCCCCTTGCATCAAGGATTGGCTCTGAGCCAGACAGTTAGCAAGTAATTGTGCATGGTGTTTTTTGTCACCTCGTTTTGATAATGGCACAAGAAAATCTATCGGCACGAAATGCGTTCCTTGATGTAGAAGTTGGAAATAAGAATGCTGTGAATTTGTGCCGGCAGAACCCCAGACAATTGGCATGGTCTTGTAATCAACCCTGTGGCCGTTTAAATCGAATGATTTACCATTACTCTCCATGAAAAGTTGTGAAAGGTAATCTGGAAATAGTTTGAGAGATTCATCGTAAGGGATGAACGCATGCGTTTCTGCATCAAAGAAATTTGAATACCAGTAATCTATCAATGCAAGAATAACAGGAATATTTTTTTCTATTGGTGTTTTAGAAAAATGTTCATCCATTTCATGGGCGCCAGCAAGCAAGTCTTCAAAATTATCGAAACCAATTGCCAACGCAATAGGTAATCCAATCGCAGACCATAACGAAAATCGACCACCAACCCAATCCCATAATCTAAAGACATTTTCTGCTTTTATGCCAAATTCATTTGTCGCATCAAGATTATTCGAAACAGCTATAAAATGTTTGCTTAAATCATCACAGCCAAACTGCTGCATCCATGTTTTTAGAGTTTCTGCATTTGTTAACGTCTCAATTGTGTTGAATGATTTAGATGAAACAATAAATAATGTTGTTTCAGGGTTTATTGATTTTTGTAGAAATTCAATTGCTTGATAATCAATATTGGATATGAAAAAAGATCGTGTTTCGCCTTGACGATATTTTTCTAGGGCATCGACCACCATTTTAGGGCCAAGATCAGAACCACCAATCCCGATATTGACAAAGGTATCTATGGGTTTGTTTGTCCATCCTCGATAACTCTTATCATGAATTGTTGTAACAAACTGTTTGATTTTTTTAAGTTCGGCATGGACCGGGCCAACAATATCGTTATTGTCTATCTCAATTTCTTGGTCAACGTTAGATCTCAAAGCAGTATGAAGCACAGCACGATTTTCAGTGATATTGATTTTTTCACCAGTGAACATTGCCCTGATGGATTCCTCAACCTGGGATGCTGTTGCAAACTTGAAAAGTAAGCCCAGTGTTTCATTAGTAAGTATATTTTTAGAAAAATCTATGTAAAGAGAAGGTAGTTGCTGCGTATAGTTTTTACCACGATGCGGATCATGCATAAATAAATCACGCAAGTGAATATTTTGCATCGCTTTAAAATGAGCTGATAATTGCTCACGGATTAATTGCTTATCATTCGAAGGAGTCATGCTTGATATTTCTGAGTGTATTTATTAATTCAAAGGATTGATTTGTTGATTTTAGACTGCATTGATAATCCAACCAAGGATTATAAAGAACTAGCAGGTAATTTTTATGCACAGTAATTAATAAGGGAACTTTAATTCATAGCAGGCTCCTTAAATTGAAATTAATGCTAAAATTAATTCAGCATTTTTTATTACTGTCTGACGTATATCAAGCGGTATCAGTAATGTAGTGTTCCAATTGCTCAATAATGAATTCTTTCTCGGTGATGATGTTTTTAACAACATCCATAATCGACAAAACCCCTAAAGTTTTATCGTTATCTACGACCGGTAGATGGCGAATATGATTATTTGACATAATGACCATACACTCATCAATCGTTTGCGACGGGTTAACGGTTTTTAAAGCAGAAGTCATAATTTCCCTGACTTGAGTTTCAGATGAACTTCGGTTGTTGAGAATAACTTTTCTGGTGTAATCCCTTTCTGACAAGATGCCTACTAAATTATCGTCATTCATTACCAGTAATGCACCGGCTTCCTTCTCATTCATCATCCTGATGGCATCAATAACGAGTGAGTCTGACCGTACCGAGAATATTTCACTCTGTTTGGCGTTTAACAGTTGATTTACAGTAGTAGTCATAATAGCCCCTCTCTATTTTAGACAATGTGTAAGCATTACAATATGGAGTAGTGCTCACGTTCCAGTATAGTAGCCTTGATGTTGTGGTCAACATTGCAATGTTTTTGTGTAACAGCTGTCATGAATGTCGTTCCATTATGACACTATCATTTATATTAAAATCAACGTAAATGCATTAACATAGGATAGCAACTTACATTGCTTTCATAAGATTGATGGCGGACATTTTTGTTGCAGTGCACATTAAGAACAGTGTGCCTAATCATTTATAATAGACTGAATAATCTCATGACTAATAGTGCTCCTGAAAAACTTGGTAAATATGAAGTAAGAGATGAAATCGATCGTGGAAGTATGGGGGTCGTTTATCTTGGACATGATCCGTATATCAATCGTCCCGTTGCGCTAAAGGTCGCTTTTCTAGATTCATTAAACGACCCAGAGTCTGGTGAGCGTTATCGTAAAATGTTCTTCAACGAAGCTCACACTGCTGGTCTCCTAACGCATCCTAATGTTATTAATATTTTTGATGCTGGAGTAGATGATGACAATTGTTACATCGTTATGGAGTATATCGAGGGCGGTAATACTCTAAAACCTTATTGCACCTCTGACACGTTGTTACCAATAAACAAGGTCGTTGAAATCATTTTTAAATGCGCTAATGCGCTTGATTACGCACATCGTCAAGGCGTAGTGCATAGAGATATTAAACCTTCAAACATACTCTTTACGCCTGATCAGGATGTAAAAATTGGTGATTTCAGTATTGCCCATATTTATAATGCGGACTCAACCACGACACAGATGGGTGGCATGATGGGTTCGCCTAGATATATGTCACCCGAGCAACTTCGCGAAGAACACGTTACTAACCAGACGGATATCTTTTCATTAGGTGTTGTCATGTATGAATTATTAACAGGTCGACAACCCTTTCCTGCGGATAATTTTTCTCGGTTGGTCAATAATATTTTGAATGATGACCCACCACCAATGAGCGATTATCGTACGGATATACCTCAGACATTAAATGATATTGTTTCTAAAGCGTTAGAAAAAGATGTGGCTGATCGTTATCAGATGGGACTTGACCTGGCTGCCGACCTTACCAAGGCATTCGATACACTTGAAAAACCCAAGAAAGATATCTCTGCCGAAGAGAAATTTAACTCGGTTAAGAAACTTGAATTCTTCACTGGTTTTCCTGATGCCGAAATATGGGAAATCCTACGTGCCAGTACCTGGCAAGATTATAATACTAACGATGACATCATCGTTGAAGGCGATATGGATGACTGTTTTTATATCATTGTGAATGGCAATGTTGACGTAATGAAAAATTCATCTGTCATACGAACTCTATACAAAGGTGACTGCTTTGGTGAGATGGGTTATCTGGCCAAAACCAAGCGAACTGCCACTATCAAATCACCCGAGCACACTTCATTAATGAAGATTAACTCAACGGTGATATCCCAGGTGTCATTAAATTGTCAGGTAAGATTCCTCAAGGTATTCCTGCGAACCTTGATACACAGACTATCGGCGACAACAGAAAAGATTTCCCAAGACACGTGATTTTATCGTGCCGCAATAAAGCACTATATTTTGTAGATGATATATGTTTGCAGTATTCTGCTTGACATTTTTATGAATTTAAAATTAGTTCGTGCTGATAGGGGAAGTACTTACGTACGCGAAATTCAAATAAACAATCTATACTATAAAACAATAATCTCATTTATGGGGGCGTCCAAATGAGTATATACGGACAAATCAAACGGCAACCAGAGAGACATCATTTCGCCTCATTTTTTATAACATTCCTTATTACCTCGACGGCTTCATTTTCAGCTCATAGCGTAAGCTTTGAATCTGGCGAACTATCAGCTGTCGTTGATACTACACTGACCTACGGATCAGGTTTCAGAGTGCAAGGCGCTGATACTGAAATTATCGGTCTTTCCGGAGATCCTGTTGGTGCAGGGTTAACTGGTACAGGTTCTATTACTGGCACTGCTTTTTCAGAGAATTCAGATGATGGAAATCAAAACTACAATGAAGGGATTATCAGTAATAAAGGGAAATTTACAACGGAAGTGGAATTGAACTATAAGCACTTTGGTTTTTTCACTCGCTTTAATGGCTTTAAGGACTATGAAAACAAAGATGCCGGGTTGCGTACAGAATTATCTAGTAAAGCAGACAGGCTGGTAACAGAAAATATCAATTTGCAGGATCTGTATGTCTGGGCTGATTTTAATGTGGGGCACATGCCCGCAAGTATTCGTGTCGGTGAGCAAGTCTTAAGTTGGGGTGAGAGTACCTTCATTCAGAATGGTATCAACATAATCAATCCTTTTGATGTGAGTAAATTACGTACACCGGGTGCACAAGTACGCGATGCCTTAACACCGGTCGGGATGGTAAGTCTCTCTATTGCGCCAACAGATGCTTTATCTGTTGAAGGTTATTATCAATATGATTGGGAACGAACCATCATTGAACCCGTAGGCTCCTATTTTTCAACCAATGACTTTGTTGGCGATGGTGGTAGAAAAGTGATGTTGGGCTTTGGTGGCGCTGCATTTGGCAGCGGATTCATCGGCTCGGATAGAGGCACTTCTTTTGGTGGATTAACCGCAGCAATCAACGCTGACCTTGGGTCATCAGCATTCGGCGCGCCAACCGCTTTGGGGCTTTTCGAAGCCGATTTTTTGGGGGTGTTGCGCGCTGCGGATGATCGAGCGGGGAATGGCGGTGAGTTTGGTTTTGCTTTTCGATATTTTGCGGAAAACTTAAACGATACGGAATTTGGCCTATTCTTTATCAATCATCACAGTCGGACACCTATCATCAGTGCGGTAACAGGAACTGCAGCAGGGGTGGCTAACGCTGCTGGTGCAGCATCGGCAATGAACCCTCTCGGAGCTGGTGGCGTTGGAGCGACGATTGCTGGATTGACAGCCGCTTTTGGTGGTGGTGCTGCCGGTCTCGCTGCTGCTACTGCTGCTTTGCCAAGCCTTATCGGCGCTATAGCTACCGATCAATATGCACGTACTGCGAACTATAAGATTGAGTATCCCGAAGATATTCAACGGGTTGGTCTTAGTTTCAATACTCAACTCCCCGGTTCAGGTGTTGCTCTACAAGGAGAATATACCTTTATTCATGATGCGCCTTTACAAGTTGATGATGTCGAGTTGTTATTACAGGCATTATGCCCAGTGGTTGCCTTGAACGCTGCCGTTGCAACGAATCAGCTTGATTCGGGTTGTGCGAATACAGGAACTGACCAATACCTTCCTGGTTTCATAGAACGAAATGTTAGTCAGCTTCAGGTCACGGCAACAAAAGTTCTAGAGCCGATCCTGTTAGCAGATACCGGTGTACTCATCGGTGAAGTTGGTATAACCCATGTCCACAATATGCCAAGCAAGAGCGATCTACGTCTTAATGGTGCGGGCACATTCACGAGTGGTAATGCTTTTCATGCCGGGGCCACTGGTGCCCATGCTGGTAAGGCTGCTGAGCTTAGTGACAATTTTGCTGATGCGACATCATGGGGGCTTCGTATTGCCGGACGATTAACGTACAACAACCTCATCGGTGCATTGAATTTTTCACCACGATTCGCCTTATCTCAGGATGTGAGCGGGATAACACCAGGGCCGGGGGGGAATTTTCAAGAAGGGCGCCGTGCTATTACCTTAGGGGTGAGTACGGATTATCAAAATAAATGGCAAGCCGATCTCAGTTACACATCATTTCAAGGCGCAGGTCGACACAACTTGTTAAATGATCGTGATTTTGTCGCTTTTAGCATGAGCTATTCTTTCTAGGGGGAGAGTGGATAGAAATGAATAATATAAATATAGGAATCCTGATCAGTTTAATTTGTGTCGTTCTGACATTTTCATTATCTGTTAAAGCAGAAATGAGTGCAGATGAAATCGCCAGTCTTGGTGTGGACCTAACACCATTGGGTGGAGAAAAAGCGGGGAACTCGGATGGAACGATTCCAGCATGGGATGGCGGAATAACACAACTGCCACCAGGATACAGTCAAGGGAAACATTATGTGGATCCATTTCCGGACGATGCTATTCAACTCACTATCACTAGCAATAATATGACTCAACATGCTGATAAGCTGAGCGAAGGACATAAGGCGCTATTAAAGACTTATCCGGATACTTACAAACTTAATGTGTATCAAACTCGTCGTAGTGCCTCTGCGCCACAGCGTATCTATGACGCAAGCAAACAAATTGCGGCAACAGCAAAGTTAACTGCTGATGGTAATGGTGTGGAAAATGCGGCGATTGGTATTCCATTTCCTATCCCGTCAAATGGTCTTGAAGTTTTATGGAATCATTTCTTACGTTGGCGCGGAGACTATGCTGAACGTAATATTGCACAAGCTACACCAACAAGAGGTGGGTCTTACACGCTGGTGCAATTCTCAGATCAAATAAACGTTTTATATAGTCATAAAGGTGCTACACCGGATGCGTTGGATAATATTATTTTATATTTTAAACAGAGAGTGAAAGCCCCGGCCAGATTAGCTGGTGGTATTTTGTTAGTGCATGAAACGATGAATCAAAAAGCCGAGAATCGTAAAGCGTGGTTATACAATCCTGGTCAAAGGCGTGTCAGACGCGCGCCCAATGTTGCCTTTGATAATCCTGGAACTGCTTCAGATGGCATGCGTACAAATGATCAGTTTGATATGTATAACGGAAGTCCGGAACGTTATGATTGGAAACTGGTGGGGAAGAAAGAAATTTACGTACCGTATAATAGCTATAAGTTACATTCACCAAGTTTGAAGTACAAAGACATCCTGACACCATTACACATTAATCAAGATCATGCTCGTTATGAATTACATCGTGTTTGGGTTGTTGAAGCGACATTAAAATCTGATGCGAGGCATGTTTATAAACGTCGGACATTGTATGTGGATGAAGATTCATGGCAAATTCTGATCGTTGATCAATACGATAATCGTGATCAACTGTGGCGCGTATCAGAGGGCTTCGCAATGAATTATTATGATGTGAAAAGTGTATGGACAACGCTAGAAGTACATACAGATTTACAAGCCGGAAGATATCTGGCTATTGGTCTTGATAATGAAAGCACGCCATATAACTTCAATGTGAATTTTAAGGATGGCGATTTTTCACCATCTGCATTACGCAGAGCAGGTCATCGTTGAGCACAAATTAAACGTATCTTATGTTAAAAGCCTGAATGAATTAATAATCACTCAGGCTTTTTTATGTAATTGATGTACTGGCAAAATGTTTCTTCTGTCTAATGCCATGCTGGTAGTCGTATAGTCAGGATTTATGACGATATACGTTTCTGTATTAATGTCGGGTTTAGTCATATTTAATACTTAAAATAATAGAATATATATTTCAGGGATGTTTAAATTTTCAAAAACTGTTTTAACTCTCGTCCTTCTGTCTTCAGTACAGATGGTTGCTTCTGATGAGCGTGCTTTAACGGGGGCAGAGACAGTTTCATCTTTGCTTGAAAAATCTTTGTTACTAGCATCAGATCAATATGGCCGCTTAAGTATTGTCGCAGGCGAACGAGGACATATTTTTTATTCCTATGATACAAAACATTGGATACAAGCGAGTACAGATACAAAGACAACGTTAACTAATGTCTTTATTCTAGATGACAAATTGGCTTGGGCAGTTGGGCATGATGCCGTGATCTTAAAATCAAATGATGGCGCTAAAACATGGCAAACTGTATTTAGTGATATTCATGAAGAAGCACCATTGCTTGATGTGTACTTTGAAGATGCATTAACTGGTATTGCTATTGGTGCTTATGAATTGATCTATGTCACAAAAAATGGCGGAGTAAATTGGCAAAAAGCTTCACTTAATCTATCGGATGAAAGCAAGGAAGAAGATGAGTTTACCGATGTTAATGATTTACATTTAAATTCTATCGCCTCAGCAGGGGACAAACGATATTACATCGCAGCAGAAGCTGGAAATATTTTCCGCTCTGACGATGATGGTGAATCCTGGCTGAGATTGCCTTCTCCCTATCGAGGTTCTTTTTTCGGTGTATTACCCTTATCTTTAAATAATATTCTTGTCTATGGTTTACGTGGACATCTTTATCGTTCATCAGATGCAGGATCTTCCTGGGTGAAAGTTGATAGTGACACAAACGAAATGTTGACGGATGCCAGTTATCTTGCCAATGGAGATATTGTTGTCGTCGGTTTAGCAGGGACGATGCTAATAAGCAGGGATAATGGCAAAACATTTTCAAAAATAAATTTAAATCATCGACATGGCTTGTCGTCAATCTCGGAAACAGTGGCTGGCTCAATGCTCTTAACAGGAGATGCCGGCATTCAATTATTACTTCGAGATAAAACAACTCCTAAACATTAATAGCAATGTCATACTTGAAATTCGTATCTGTAATTGAAGAAGCTTTGTTTGCCAATCGCAAAATGGTGATTGGACTATTTTTGATTGTTACTTTATTTATGTTGTGGTCGGTTTCACATTTAAAAGTAGATGCCGGTTTTAGCAAAATGTTGCCTTTACAACATGAGTACATGAAAACCTTTGTTAAGCATAGAGAAGAGTTTGGTGGTGCAAATAGAATATTAGTTGCGATAACTGTAAAAGAGGGTGATATCTTTACCTCGGAATTTTTTAATGCATTAAAATTGGCAACCGATGAAGTATTTTTTATTCCGGGTGTAGACCGAGCAAAGGTAAAATCATTATTTACTCCCAATGTACGTTTTACTGAAGTAGTAGAAGATGGCATAGCTGGGGGTAACGTTATACCTGATGACTTCCAGGGAACAGAAGCAGACCTGGTGCAGGTTAAGGAAAATATTATCAAGGCAGGAATACTTGGTCGGTTAGTGGCGAATGATTTTTCGGGGGCATTAATAAGTGCTCAATTATTGGAAAGAGATCCGAATACGAAAGAAAAACTTGATTATGTGAAAGTGGCTCAACAGCTCGAAAATAAGATACGCCAGAACAATCTTCACAGTGAAGTTGATGTGAATATCGATTATCACATCATTGGTTTTGCGAAGGTAATAGGTGATATTAGCGAAGGTGCTAAACGCGTTGTCTTGTTTTTTGCCATCAGTTTTTTGATAACCAGTATTTTAGTCTATTATTATTCACAATCATTCTTAACTGCACTTATTCCTTTGAGTTGTTCAGTTATAGCTGTTATTTGGCAGTTAGGTTTTTTACCTCTGCTTGGTTTTGGTATTGACCCAATGTCTATTTTAGTTCCATTCCTGATTTTTGCTATCGGCGTGAGTCACGGTGTGCAAATGATTAGCGCGATTCGTGTTGAAATATATCTTGGTTCAGAAAATATTGAAGCGGCTAGAAAAAGTTTCAGACGATTATTTGTTCCAGGAATGGTTGCGCTTACCAGTGATTGTATTGGTTTTATTACCATCTTGTTTATCAAGATCGAAATCATTCAGGAGATGGCAATTACTGCGAGCATAGGCGTGGCGATGGTTGTTTTTACAAATCTATTTCTTTTACCAGTGTTGGCTTCATACCTGAATTTTCAACAGATATATCACAATAAACTGAATAAGCGTGCTGAATATCTCTTGCCTATATGGGCCAGAATTAGTGAACTAACAAATAAAAAAAATGCGATCATGATCGTATTTTTTGCGACACTTCTATTTGTGTTTGGCTCATGGAAAGGATCGCAAATAAAAATTGGTGACTTACATCATGGCGTTCCCGAGTTACATGAAGATTCGCGTTACAATATTGATAGTGAAGTAATTACAAATCGCTTCTCGATAGGCGTGGATGTCATTACCGTGATTGCAGAGACGATTCCAGAAGGTTGTATCAACTATGATGTCATGACCTTGATTGACAGGTTTGAATGGCATATGCGAAAGACTACAGGTGTTCAATCAGTGATTGCATTACCTACAGTCACTAAACGCATTAATGCTGGCTGGAATGAGGGTAATATGAAGTGGCGAGTAATACCTCGTAATCAATCTGTTCTGACACAATCAGTGGCCTATGTGCCGACATCATCTGGATTGTTAAATAATGATTGCAGCGTTATGCCTGTCTTGATTTTTACAGATGATCATAAGGCAGAAACAATTGAGGGAATTATCGCCAGTGTCGGTGATTTCGTTGCTGACAACCCGACAGACAAGGTTCAACTTAAATTGGCAACTGGAAATGTTGGGGTGATGGCTGCAACAAATGAAGAAATAAAAGAGGCTCAGTTTCCAATTTTAATATATGTCTTTGCTGCCATTATCTTACTTTGTTTGATCATGTTCAGATCAGTCAATGCAATGCTATGTATTGTGGCACCTTTGGCGTTAGTTTCAATATTGGCTTATGCCTTGATGGCTTATCTTCAGATAGGTTTAAAGGTTAATACATTGCCCGTCGTTGCTTTGGGTGTTGGCGTCGGCGTAGATTATGGTATTTACTTTTACAGTCGGTTCGACGAGTTTATAAAACAGGGCGAATCAATAAAAGATGCATATTATTACACTCTTTCGTCAACGGGTTTCAGCATAATCTTTACCGGAATGACATTAGCCGTGGGCGTTTTTACCTGGATATTTTCACCATTAAAATTCCAGGCAGATATGGGAATATTACTGACCTTTATGTTTTTGCTTAATATGTTGGGAGCAATATTTCTCTTGCCAGCGATCGCAAGTTTATTAGTGAAAGAGAAATAAAAGGTAATGTTCGTTTTGGATCAGAAGTAGTCCAAGAAGGTGAGCATTGTTACGTTTAAATAAATGTCCTTTATGGTTTCAACAACGGCCATCAGCTTTAACCTTATCTATTTCATGTTTTGACAATTCAGTGCCAATAATATTTATTAGAACAATCAAAAAAGGCCCCAATATTGCGGCCTTAATATTAACTCTCTTTAATATCTTTAGGCTCCGAGTTTACAAAAAGGTATAGGAGCCATCCAGAACGACACTAATTGATTGGTGATGAAAGCTCTAATTCCTTCATGACCTTTTGTAACTTAAGCGTGTTGTAATTAACATTTACATCAAGGGATTGGCCTCGCTGGAACGGGTAACTTTCTAGGGTGTCGAAAAACTCCATCAACTTCTCTTGAATAGGAACAAATAGCCACATATTGTCTGCCATCCAGCGGAGATGCATGGGTGATTCAATTTGAGCATCTTCAAATGGATCTGCACGTAAATGGGCGATACCAGGCCACCCCGGGATGATTTGTATACTGCATTGTCTACTGTAGCCCGACGTCTTCACATAAAAGGCAAATAGAACAATGGCTTATTGCGGATTGCGGATTGCGCGGGATATATGGTGCCCTGAAGAGGATTCGAACCTCTGGCCTTCCCCTTAGGAGGGGGACGCTCTATCCAGCTGAGCTACCAGGGCAATTACATTGTTTATAGTCATTATTCTTAATGCTTCGACTATATCAGAAATTGATCTAGGTTTTTTTGAGACGTTACATGAATATTTATTTTTAACCGTGGATAATGACGACGTGTTTCAAACTTGCGTTTGATCATACCTTGTCCCTGAAGCATCATAAATGCTCACATCATTTAATAATAAAGATTGGTGCTAAAAATGGCGTGGAAAATTAATTTCTAACATACTGATCAATAATTATCTGCTTAGCCAAAAAGTGGAAAATAAAGCTGTGTAAGTAATTGATGTATATCATAAGTATTACACCTTAGGAGGGGGACGCTCTATCCAGCTGAGCTGCCAAGGTAATATACAATCGCATCTCAAACTTCAAGCAGATTATCTGATAAGATTCGGGCTAAAGCTAACGTGAACTTCTAGTTCACATGAAGCATCCGTAAATTAATAACATTATAGGTATGTCAATGAAGTTAAGCCCTGTCATATTGGCTGGTGGTGGTGGTACCCGTCTCTGGCCATTATCTAGAGAACACTACCCCAAGCAATTTTTATCATTGTTTGGTGAGAAAACATTACTTCAAGAAACCTTATCAAGGTTGAATGGCTTAAATACATCAATTGATGTTTCTGATCCGGTAATTATTTGTAATGAGGCGCACCGTTTTCTGGTTGCAGAGCAAAGCGCACAAATATCCAAAAACATCAGCAATATCATTCTTGAACCAAAAGGCAGGAATACCGCACCCGCATTAACTGTAGCTGCAATACAGCAAATCAAGGAAGAAGGTGACGCGGTCATAATAATGATGCCTGCGGATCATATTATAACTGAAATAGAATTATTTCATGATGCAATAAAAGCGGCTCTGGACATGGCGCAGGATAACTATCTTGTAACCTTTGGTGTCAAGCCCGCATCACCTGAGACAGGTTATGGATATATTCATATGGCGAACAAAATCCAGACCATTAACGAGCAATCAATCCATGCAATAAGTGGGTTTACTGAGAAACCGGATCGGTCTACCGCAGAGAACTATTTAAGTTCAGGAGATTACTTATGGAACAGTGGTATTTTCATGATGAAGGCGTCAGTTTGGCTGGAAAAAATAATGTTACTCCAGCAGGAGATAGCCAATGCAAGTTCAGAAGCTATTGATAAGGGTAAAAATGACGGCTTATTCTTTAGGTTGGATGAAGAATCGTTCCTGAAATGTCCGGATGACTCTATCGACTACGCAGTAATGGAAAAATTAGCGCAGAATCATGATGATAAAATTGCTGTAATACCGATTGATGTGGGTTGGTCTGATGTCGGTGCCTGGTCATCTGTGTGGGAAATCAATGATAAAGATAGTAATAATAATTATGTAGAGGGAGATGCCATTGTTGAAGATTCCAGTAATTGCTTTATTAAAAGTGAACGTGGTTTAGTCGTCACAATTGGTTGTCACGATATGGTCATCGTTGATACTGATGATGCGATTATGATTGCGGATAGAAATAAGACGCAAGATGTTAAGAAGATTGTTGAAAAATTAAAAGTCGATAACCGAAGTGAATCTTTGCAGCATCGAAAGGTCTACAGGCCATGGGGTTGTTATGACTCAGTTGATTCGGGAGAGAATTTTCAGGTCAAACGCTTGACCGTAAACCCTGGAAAAAAACTATCTTTGCAACTACATCATCAGCGTGCTGAACATTGGGTTGTGGTAAAGGGTATTGCAACAGTGACCAAAGGTGATGAGATTATTGTCTTGCATGAGAATGAGTCTACATATATTCCTGTTGGAATTAAGCATCGATTAGAAAACACGACTGATAAGTTACTGGAAATAATAGAGGTGCAATCAGGTGACTATTTGGGTGAAGATGACATTGTTCGGTTTGATGATGATTTTGGACGTAGCTAAGTGATTAAATTTTAAAAAAGGCATTACAAGCATGCATGATACCTTACCTTTTCTTAACCAAAGAGAATTCCCTAAAATCAAGCGGGATAATCTACATACACTACAAATCAATATCGGTTTGAAATGTAATCAACAGTGTTTTCATTGTCACGTTAATTCAAGCCCGAAAAGAAAAGAAAAAATGTCCGATGATACGATTGAGGCAGTTAAATCTTTTCTTACAAGAAAAAACATTGAAACCCTGGATATCACAGGCGGTGCACCTGAGCTTCACCCTGAGTTTAAATCTCTTGTAAGGTATGCGCGCAAAAACGGGATACATGTTATTGACCGTTGTAACCTGACTATACTGGAAGAGCCCGGGATGGAATATCTTGCACAGTTTCTTGCAGAAAATGAGGTTGAAGTTATAGCCTCGCTGCCTTGTTATGAATTGGAAAATGTTGATAAGCAACGTGGTGATGGTGTGTTTGAAAAAAGCATCAAAGGATTGAAGCAATTGAATAGTGTCGGTTATGGCTATGCTAATACGAAACAGACCCTGAATCTGGTTTTCAATCCTCAGGGGGCAGTATTGCCGCCAGCACAAGATGGATTAAAACGTGCTTATAAGAAAGAATTGTTAGACCGTTATGGAATTGAGTTTAATCAACTCTTTACCTTATGCAATATGCCTATAAATCGATTTGGAAGTATGTTGGTTTCTAACAATCAACTGGACGATTATATGTCAATACTCATGAATTCGCATCGGAATGAAAATCTTGAAAGTGTGATGTGTCGTAATTTGATCAGTGTTGACTGGCAAGGTTATGTTTATGATTGTGATTTTAATCAAATGTTAAATTTAAATCTGAATGATAATGAAAAGCAGGTACATCTTTCCGAGTTGATTGACAGTGATGTCGACGGTGATGAGATCGCCGTGCGCGATCATTGTTATGGATGTACTGCCGGGCAAGGTAGTAGTTGTGGTGGCGCATTAACAGCCTGACATTATATGCAAGTAAAACTATCTATTATTATTCCAACGCTAAATGAAGCTAATCAAATAAAGCAATGCCTGAGCAGGCTTCAGACACTACGACAGCTTGGTCACGAGGTGATCATCGTAGATGGCGGCAGTACTGATGATACTGTTTCATTAGTTTCTCACTTATGTGATCAAGTTTGTCTGTCGCAACCATCACGTTCAATTCAAATGAACCATGGGGTAAAAGTTGCGACGGGAGAGTGTTTTGTGTTTTTGCATGCAGATACAGTATTGCCTGACAATATCCTCGACTATTTTTCAAGTATTAATAATATTAAAAGCAAGTGGGGCCGATTTGATATTAGTCTGTCGGGACGTAACTGCTTATTCCGGATCATTGAATCATGTATGAATAGTCGTTCAAGTTTTACCGGTATTGTCACTGGTGATCAGGTGATGTTTGTCGGAGATGAATTATTTACCAGAGTGGGGGGCTATCCAGAAATAGCTTTGATGGAAGATATCGCTATATCCAGTTTGCTGATTAAATTCTCAAAGCCAATTCGTATTAGAGAAAAAGTAATCAGCTCTAGCCGGCGCTGGGAAAAGAATGGGATTGTTAAAACAATCATGAAGATGTGGCTGTTACGTTTACTCTATTTCTTTGATTACGACACTAACAAACTTGCAAAACTCTATGAGTAATCAGCGTTCGAAAGGAGCGCTTCTCATTTTTACAAAAGCACCTGTTTCCGGCCAGGTTAAAACACGGTTAATCCCCGGCATTGGTCGTCGACGTGCGACGTTGCTGTATCAAGAACTTTTAACAAAAACATTACTAACGGCAAGAAAAGCCGGATTTTCTTCCATTCAGATTTGGGTTAGCGGTGAGCTTGAGCATCGTTATTTTACCCGTTTAAAAAGCAGGCATTCGGTCAAAATTTACCAGCAGAAAGGTAAAGATTTGGGAGGACGTATGTCTAATGCATTTGATAGTGTTTTACGTCAATATTCACACGCTGTTTTAATTGGTAGCGACTGTCCTTCATTAGAATATTCAGATTTAATTGCGTCAGCTGAACACCTTAAAAATAATACCGATGTGGTTTTAGGACCTGCAGTTGATGGTGGTTATTATCTTATAGGTTTGAATAAACATAATGCTCAAATATTTTCAAATATAAAATGGGGTAAAGATAAGGTGTTTACCGACACTCTTGAAAACATAAACATTTTAGGCTGGAAGTATGACTTATTGCCCCAGCGTTGGGATGTTGATCGAACGGCTGATCTATTGCCGTATTTTAAGATGAAACGGACAAACTCTGTTCTTTATTATTAAATGGCAATTTGTGAAGCTACACTGTGCATCACGGTGTTAAAAAAATAAGATAATATCTATTTATAATATGAGTAGTAAGCAAATCAAGCTCACCATACACTTCAAGTAGCGAAAGCAAAATTGGGCTCATTCGTTTTAACTGCCTACTATTCATTGCAACCATAGGCTTTATTCTTTAATCTTCGCAACCTTAATGAATTTGGAGAGGTGTCCGAGTGGTTTAAGGAGCACGCTTGGAAAGCGTGTATACGTTAATAGCGTATCGAGGGTTCGAATCCCTCTCTCTCCGCCATCTAGTCTGGTCTCTGAGTGACGTTTCCGCAGAGATTCTATAATACCTATATAATTTAGAAGCTTACCATTTGTTCTTGGTCGTGATTAGGCTCTTGTAGCGAACTACATTATGCAAAATATCCTGAAATATCCGAATAGTCTCTAATCGCTTTTTTGCTAGTTCGGGCTGGTAGAATTACAGAGTAAAGCCGAACTCGAGTCGTTGTACTTTCCAGTCTAGAGGGATACCTTTTTTGAGACGATCAAGTGCAAGTTTTGGTGGAATGTTGCCTTTCATTATGGCTTCCATAATATCGGGTGCTAAAAAAGCCAATTTGATGAGATGAGCGATATAGCGTTGTGTAACATTTTCTTGCTTTGCTAGCTGTGCCATATTTGAAACTTCACCTGTCGTTAATGCTTGATTCCAAATTAATGCTTTTTTGAGAGCATTTTGTATCGCAAGTGTGGTGGTTGGATTGGAATCACTGACATACTCATCAGCAATAATCAGTTTTGTTTCGTGACCACATCGTTTCAACTTGGTGGGGATAGAGAGTATAAATTCATCATTAATTTTATTGTTCGATGTTTCATTGTCAGACTCAGTACTCAATAAATATTGAAACATTCCAGTACGGGAGAGGGTGATATCAATGCTTTCGTAACCTACTTGTATCTTTTTAATAATGATATTTAGACCAGCAATTTTATTTGCAGGAGCTAATTCACCCCAATTCTTAACTGCTTTCTTTGCATTCTGAATGATTGTAGTTTGTTTTTTAGCGCTTAAATTAAGGTGACTGAAAGCGTTAAGTAATTTATCTGGCATTTGTAACCATTGCATTAGTCGTTTAATAACAGGGCCTTCTATCTTGTTCGCTGAAATGCGTAAGACACTACCTGCATCCGCTTCACGATATTGTAAGACAGCTTGAGAAACATAGTAACGATAACGGATATTTCCTTTTCGGGTATGGGATGGGCTCATGGGGTTGTCATTATCATCAACAATCAGACCTGCAAATAAACTCGGATTTTTTACAGAATTTCTGGATTGATTATCTTGTCTGTTTTCATTTAATAAAGTTTGTGCTTCATCCCATAAATCGGCGTCAAGAATGGTTGCATGTTGACCTTCAAATAGTTTACCCTGGTGTGCAACTTTACCAATATAGAGTGGGTTTTTGAGTAAGGCGTATAGTGTTCCTCGACCAAAGGGCTTACCTCCACCGCGGCATTGATCTTTGTTACGTTGTTTACTGATATAACCTTCAGCATCCAGTTCTTCTTTCAACTTTCTGACGGTGCCGAGTTTCATATAGCGTTCATAAATATGGTTTACTATTTTGCTCTCGACATTATTAACAACCAATTTCTTATCAATAATGTCGTAGCCTAAGGGAACAACACCTCCCATCCACATGCCTCTTTTTTTCGAGGCGGCAATCTTGTCTCGTATTCGTTCACTGGTGACCTCCCTTTCAAATTGAGCAAAGGAGAGTAGAACATTAAGCGTTAATCTTCCCATAGAACTAGAGGTGTTGAATTGCTGAGTTATTGAAGCGAAGGAGACCTCATGATGATCAAATAAATCGATAATCTTGACAAAATCCGCTAACGAACGACTGAGTCGATCTACTTTATAAACGATAACAACATCAATCTGTCCCGCCTTTATATCATTTATTAATTGTTGAAGGGCAGGGCGTTCAGTATTGCCGCCAGAGAAACCACCATCATTGTATTGACTGGATAATGTTGTCCAACCTTCATGTTGTTGGCTTGTGATGTAAGATTCACAGGCTTCTCGTTGCGCGTCTAATGAATTGAACGATTGTTCGAGACCTTCTTCTGAGGATTTACGGGTGTAGATGGCACAGCGTTTTATAGATGGAGACTGTTTATTCATTTTGTTTTTTGTTCTTTATCGTTCAATCCAAAGAAGCGTGGACCTGACCACTTCGTGCCTGTGATTTCATAGGCTATGGCAGTTAGACTTTTATATTGTTTCCCTTGCCAGTGATAGCCCTTGTCCATGATGGTGATTTCATAGGTTTGCCCTTGCCATTCACGGACAAGGCGGGTACCTGTTTGATAAAGTATTTTATATTTGGGTGTGGCACCGTTGGCCTTTTTGATTAATTTTTTTCTTAAATGATTGGGTTTTAATTTATGTTGGTTTGCTTGAGTTACCCAAGCCAAATTACCTTTCATAAAATCAAGGCTGACATTTTGTTGCAGTGAAACATTAAATACTAATTCGAATGATTCACGTAGTTTAGTTTTAGTGCTTGTTTCAATATCATTTAGTGTCAAAGAATTTTTAACATCATCGTTTTTCATAGACTCCATGGAGCCATACTGTCACGAGTAAAGCCAGTCAATTATGGAGGTTAAAACTTGAAATATTGAGGTATCAAGGAGTAGTTTAAAAAGGACCTCCAGATTGAAATGAAAAAATCAATCTGGAGGCAGTTTGATAGACAGATAAGTGAAGTAAAATAGGTAGGGAAATTACATTATTATTCGAGTTTTTTAGCTTCCTCCTCAATTCGAATATTTACTCCAGTAAGATCTGCAACCTCCTTCAACTTTTTGTTTGCCCGTCTGATCTCAGATTTTTTAGGGGATTTTTTTCGAACTCCTAATTGATCTATGCGAATAAGTAGAGCATCTGCTTTCGATATTAATGTTTTACTCATCATTGTCTCCTTTTTTTCTTCTACTAACATTTGGCCATAGCAAGTTTTTGATATCTTCTTTAGTGCGTATCTCAGTTGGAGCGGGTGGGCGTATCAAAGCATCAAGACCTGCTGAAAGAATTGCATAATCTTGTCCTGTCTCACGCCGTTTCCGTGCCCAGTCCAAGAACATACTGAGGCTATCGACTTGATCATCATGCTTTCCATAAGGAAATTCTGCACATTCCTTTTCAAACTCAGCTCTCCATAATGCATCTTTAGGTAAGGCGACTTTACCTGCTTCAATGTCGGCAGTTCCTGGCACCATGCGTGTAACCTTATCTTTGGTAGGCACAATTGCGATGATATTAATTTTAGTGCCTTGCTTTAAATCATCAATTAACGCTATTCCCACACCTGCTTTTTCTATGAGCAGAACATCCACATTTGATTCTTGCGCTTGCCGCCTGACTTCAATACGTAGTTCGTTGTAACTTAGCTTTCGTCTTACAACGTCGAGAAGAAAGTATTCGTTATAACGGTAAAGCCAAATAGTACCTACACTGTAATCGTTGTGTTCACCTTGGCCTGAAGCGATATCCCAAGAGTGGACAATCAGGTCCTCTTTGTGATGAATAGGATAGTTATCAAAATTTCTAAACGCTTCGACGGGGACAAGGTTGCCTTCTTCTGGTACAGGGGATTGTAGATACTGTGAACTAAAAATATAACTACCAACATTTTTTCGTTGTTGTTCCAGATTATCTCTGTCTAAGCGAGCTTCATGCAGGAGCTCATCTTTTTTGAAGTGATAGTTTCCATCGTCATTGATAGCAATTATCTGTTCTTCTTGAGCAATGGCCGGAAGATTCAGATGCACCCAATCACCTTTCTTTAAAATATGACCGGCTAGATCATCGGTATGAATACGTTGCTGTATGACAATGATACAACCCTCTTTCATGCTGTTAAGACGTGATTGAAGAGTATTATCGAACCATTGGTTTGCAGTTTCACGGCTACTTGCAGATGTAAAGTCAGCGGCTTTGTTAATATCATCAATGATAATAAAATCACCGCCGCGTCCCGTTAGTGTGCCACCAAGTGAAGTGGCTATACGTTTACCATGGATGGTTGTATCGAACTCACTGGCGGTATTTTTTATTGGAGATAATACCGTGCTAGGGAATACGTCTTTGTACCATGGTTCGGACATTAGCAATCTGCATTGATTTGAAAAATCTTCAGAAAGTATCTGTGAATAACTGGCACAAATAATTTTAGTTGCCGGATTTTGTCCTAACAAGAAAGCTGGAAAACACACTGATCCGATGTGCGACTTTAATGACCTAGGCGATACCGTAATTAAAAGACGATTGATCTGTCCTTGTAGACATAAGTCAAAATGATGTGTAATCGCTCTAAGATGCCAATTATCTGATAATTTTTCACCTGGATTTATAGAACGAAACGCCTTCTTCATAAAGACATGAAAGTCATTGCGCAATATTAGGTACAAATCACGTTGGTTATATTTACTCATTGCTATCTCCTTTAATTCCATGATTAGATAAAAAGTCCTTCATCAAGGCCTCGTCTTCAGCAGATAATATTTTTTCCTCAATATCATCAGGCTCTATAGGGATCGTTCGTTCGATCATTCTAATTAGCGTGTTCATGGCTCTGATATCTCCTTTTAAAGCTTTGGTCGAGAGGGCTTTAATAAGCGCTCTTTGTTTTGAAATTTTTTGTTCCTTGTTGCCTTCTACTACAACAATTTGAGCGGATAATTCCTCCTGCAAATCGGTTGCGAGGTTTTTAGTTCCGTTTGGTCTACCTTTAGGATTGCCAGACTGTCCAGGTTGGAATTGCCCTGACTGGGGTGGCTTTTTATAACCAACATCATAGGGTTTATTCGACATGGATCACCTCCATCTTTGTTTCTTTAAGACGAGTTTCTTTGAGTTCTTCAAAGGTGAGTCCTGTCTCTATATGGATGGCAGGTTTATCTGAAGCTGCTTTAAAACGTTCGATACAAACTTCAACATATTTAGGTTCTATTTCAGCGCCATAACAAATTCGGTCAGTTTGTTCCGCCGCTAGTAAAGTTGTTCCAGAACCCAAGAAGCCATCCAGTACTACGTCACCCGGTGTACCCCGTCAGCCCCATGTGGACCAATTAGCCTAATTGCCTAAGAGATAGTTTTCGTTCATCGTTAACCGAAGAGGAAACGATGATGACAAATAAAAGAAGTGTAGAACAGTCAGTACGTGATAT
>Ga0209630_10000292_pt1 | contig 57912 bp, 42 predicted proteins | sample COG_01_FD_184745 | JGI IMG/M metagenome (GOLD analysis project Ga0209630, IMG submission 184745) | Pelagic Microbial community sample from North Sea - COGITO 998_met_01 (SPAdes) (version 2) | ecosystem: Environmental > Aquatic > Marine > Neritic zone/Coastal water | place: Helgoland, sampling...
CCAACCATCTTCGAATAACGCACAAGAATCGTTCGTCGTCACGCCCATTGATTCGCGAAGCATATCTTTCGTATTATCCCCATAAATTTGGCGGACCATATCCTGTTTTCCACCGGATTTCCACTTGGGTAATAGGTGTTTCATATGAGTACATTTCTCCGGGTGAGCTGTTAATTTACAGTCATCACAAACCATAGAAATCTGGATCTGGTTGAATAGTTTTTCGCCCGCCATGTCCACCATCTCGAACATCATCGAATAGAAATTGCTAGAGTCCTGAGGCGTGCTAATACAAATCAGCGCCGTTGTCTCTAATTCTAGCAAGGGGACAATCACTTCGTGGAACATCTTTATCGGCATAAATGCTGCCTCTTCCAATAAAATAAGGTCACCTCCGACCCCTCTTAACTTATCGGATCCTGAGGGATATGACGCCACTTTTCTGACGTCGTTGGCACCTTCTCCATAGTAAAACAAAAATTCGCCTTTTCGTTTGCACTTCGAATCGTGGTCCGTGCCCAATTTTTCGTCAATTAATTTCACAAACTCGTGTATTTTGTCGAGCATGCCATCTGAGGCCCTCTTACCAGTCGAGAAGATGCACAATTGGCACTTTTCGACCGACAGGAAATACGAGGCCACGAACATTGCCACAGCAGTTGTCTTGCCGAATCTGCGGGGGGTCAAACACAAGCATTGCTGCTTCAGATTGGGCCATTCGTTCATGGACATTATCTTGTCCATATCAACCTCGGGATCATCCTTATACAAATGAAGAGCAACACTCTGTAAAAACGACTCGTGGAACTGTTTTTGCATTTCGGACCGGTCGTAGCCTTTCACGTTGTCGAGAAACATACGGATGTTTTGTAGACGGACGTCGCCGTAATTTCTTTGTTTCGTTTTTACCTGGTTTGTGACTGCTTGATAATGTGTTTTTGGCTTTAAATTAGTCAACTCGTTGAGCATTTCCTTTTGATAGTACTCGTATGCACCGACAATGAGGGGTCTGTACGAAACGCGACTGGGCAATAGTTCAACGCGTGCGTTCAGACGCCTCCGTTTCGAAGAATGCACGATTGACGAGATGCAGGTTTCCGAGTCTGGACAACATTGGCACGACATAATATACCATTTTACAGCTGTATAAATACTTTGATTTGTAAGTATATCACATCTCGGATCAAATTGCCAACGCTCAGTAGCAGCAACGGTCCGACTGGGGCGCCGTGTTTAGTTTGACCGTTTCTAATTTTACCTCTGGCAATTCATTCATTTGTCGCACAAGACTGTCAAACGCCGCAGCAATGCCGCTATTATCTTTTGCAGAGACTTCTGTGTAAAATAAATCCTTTTGCACCGCCCATGCCCGCCCATCTTCCACGGGGACCACGCGATCCAAATCTATCTTGTTGCCTACAACAACGGCAACGGACTTTTGTGCGTTGCCGTACGCATTGTACTCTCGCCACCACTGTTCAAGTTTGAAAAAGGAGTCGTGAGAGGATACGTCGTACACGAACATGATGGCGTGAGCCTTTCCGTAGAACGAACTGGTCACGGATTGAAATCTTTCTTGGCCTGCCGTGTCCCAAAATATCAATTTAGTTTCTTGACCGACCGTTTTGTGAGTAAATTCTATACCAATTGTTGACCGCATATTATTGTCAAACGTATTGTAAACATACTGGTTGACAATTGACGTTTTGCCCGACCCTGCCGAACCAACAATGACGACCTTGTACGCCGGCATATAGCAGTCGATTTATATACGGGTGTACGAACGAGATCGCTGGTACAAACGTTGGGATTCCAACCTCGCTATGGATTCGCGCGCTTTTTCAATGTTTTCAATGTCTTGTCGCATTTGCTCAATGGTGCCCGTGTCGGTCGTGACGGCCACAAATTTACGCAATGTCCGTGTAAATGGACGGAATTTGTTTTTTTCCTTCAGGCCGAGGACTTTTAAGAAAACATCGTATGCAGTGTTTTGCGTCTTACGACGTTTTGCACGGCGAAACGTCGCTGCAGACTCGAGAATGAGACGGTCAAACCGTAAGTGTACGGGATCCCTACATATGGGACAAGTGGGTGAGCCCGGCGAATGTCTCAAGTGCGTACACACGCATTCAAAACAACCGACGTGCGTTTGGTGGCACATGAGCAGGGGTTTAATGACCGTATTGAGACAGAAACAACATTTGTAAAAGGTCGCCTCCATATATTTGCGAGGCCGGGTATATAAAATAGGTAACGAGGGTATGTAATGGGATTTTTTTGGTCACAACCTGATATATTACCACCCGCCGAAACCTTGCAAGAAAGTCTTTTGCAAGAAGAACCCGAACTGATTTTCCATGCGGGTGACTTACTGATCACGTCCGCATCGGCTTTGGAAATGGTTCTAAACGGCGATTTGTGGTCCAAAGTAGCCGTGATTGTGCACAAAGACGAGCAAGTTTGGGCATTTGCGAATGGTGTGTACGAACCCGTCCATCAATACTTGTCAAATCACCCGGCCACGACATGTCGGCCACTGCAATGCATTCGTCATATGGGGTTTGACAAACGCGTCGCAGAGGCTGCCGAAAGAACCGAGGACTTGCTTGTGGGGCGCGCTGACATGCCCATTCAATACAGGGAGGGTTTTTGTGCCGGCACCGTGTTGGCCATTATGGGCCTCGTTGATTTAAAGACGTTGTCTTTGCATTTCGATTGTTTGAGACCCGCACATTTTGCGCCCGGAGGTACACTAGATTTAAACGAATACACTACAGAAAGTTGGAATGTTCATTGATTCTCTAATTTTAATAATCTCTGGCTTAATTCGGCCACAGTTGCTTCTAAAGACGCCACCTCGGCTTGCAAGACCTGTTGATTTTTGTCCACTTGTTGCAGTGCCGAGTACGCCACCGCAAATATCTTGTCTTTGTCAATCACGTGAAAATCGTCGACTCGCCGGCCGTACAGGAACACATTATCAAACTGCTTGCCGTCCGTCTCGAATGTTTTACCGTCGGTTGTAGCCCAGTCTTTCATCAACTCGTCGGCTCTTCTTTGGTCGTCAGTGGGCGTATTCGCAACATAGAAACGGTACACGCCGGGTTCCAAAGTCTCGTCAAGTGTCATAATATTGTTGTTCCAGGAAGCTTTTACAGGTCGCATTTCATCAGGAACAAAATCTTGATTAAGCGACACAGCCTCAGGAATTGCGTCCATCACTTCCTGTGCTATGAACCCGATGGTTCGATTATTTCCCCGCTGCACGTGGTCAATATACTTGTAATACTTTGAATCTAGTTTTCGTATCAGGTCAAGCGCCAACGTATCCGGTACTGGTACGACGTCTTTTTTTATTCTTCTATCAGACGCACTCGCAAACCCACCCTTTGAGTACACACATTCTAAAGCCCATATGGATATCCTATGCTTTGCAGCGTTCCCCAATATTAAACGTTCATCAAAAGCGTGATCGATATAATTTGGGACACTAAAAACCACTGCAGTGGAATGGATGGGGTTCTGGCCAGACGTTGAAAATGTCGAATCGTCGTTCTCGAGGCGTCCCATAAACATGGCCGTCCCCCCAATCATTGGAGCATACGAATATCTGCTGTAAGAGTCAGTTGCTGGGTCTTCCGCAATGAATCCCGATGTCGTTTTCGAATAAAATCCAGTTCCCATAGTGATTCGGTTTACTACATGACCATTCGAGTTTTTCATTAAAAATGGAACATCGTTAGGTGTTCCTTGTGCTTGGCTTTGATCTATGACAAACGAATTGCTGATTGTGACATCGTTTGCCTGCAATTCGTTCAGCTGTGACGTTTGGGAGAGGGTCAATGATCCATCAATCGTGACATCGTTTGCCTGCAAATGGTCAACCGTGACATCGTTTGCCTGCAAATGGTTTCGAACCGTCGCGTCCGTCACGTTCCAATGCACAGAATTCATGTAAAATATTTCATTCGATTGTGCGGCGACGTTGATCCAAAGGGACTGCTCTTCAATAGAGCACTCTGGATTGGCCGTTCTAAGCACTGTAGACAATTTTTTCAAACACTGTACAGTACCCAGAGTGTCCGTATGTTCTGTTTCGCCTAGCTCGCATGTAGAAACACCGAAGGTCCAGCACAACGCCACACAAATAGCAAATAACGAAAGCATTGACGATGAACTATTATTTAACCTTTATAGTTGATAAATTTTGTTTTGAGGATTAAAGTTTACTTTGTTTTTGCATGACAGCGACAGCGTGCTTGGCCGTTTCCCGTTCAAGGAAATTGTGCAGTGGTTTTGAGAGCCATTTCTGAATAGACGAACAGTCGTGCGGTGTGCGATCAAAAAACGTCAAGTGGTACATCGCTGCCCGAACCACGCTAGGATCTTTGTGGTTCAGAAACGGCAGCAGAACTTCGGGCGTCTGTTCTGTTCCGACCATGCAAAGCGCTTCAATATTTTTGCTTTTCAATGTAGGGGCCATGGTCATGGGCGTTGACGTCAGCGAACCATATCCCAAAGGAGCGCGCTTGCCCCCCCGTTGTACATCCCTGAAAAGTTCGATCCATGTGTGGCGATCGCCCTGCAACTGATTCATATCCACCATTGGTTGTCCTCCAGAGATAAACACGAACATGTCCGCACTAATGTAGTGTGGACCTTCGCAATAGTGAATCGTCCAATGCCAATTCGAATCGGCAACGTCGACGCCGGCCCCCAGCTCTGTCAACGTTTTGAGCGTCTTGTCCCGAAAATCTTTTGGAGACTGCTGGTCGCCTTTCAATACATATTTTGAAAAGAACCAATACTGCGGTATTTGTGGTGGCTCTTTCGACATTCGAATATATGCGTTCAGGTCGAATCCAGCCCATTCGTATCTGTGACGAATATCGGAACAGTAATCTTCGTTTTCCCACAAAGGTGAATCACGGGGCGGGAATCCGATGGTCTCCAACTGGCCGGGGTTCAATGAAGAAATGAAATGTTCAAAGGCGCCCGAGTACATTGCGCGAGTAAATCCCCCATTCCACTTTTCAATACCCTGAGCATCCGCCTTCCGCCATGCAAGATTATGCGCATAACGAATCTGACCATCATTCACGGGTGTGCCGCGATGCCAAGTATCCATCCTGTACAGCAAAATGTCACCGGGCTTGAACCGAGGCACGATTTCGCGCGCGTAACACTCGGTGCGAATGTCGCTCGAGACGGACGATGCTTCCGACATCATTGCTTCTGCACTTTCACGGTTGTTGATAAACGGCAACCCACACATACCTGGCATGTGTGGGAAAGGTGCATTGTACACATTATCCGTGGCACTAGCATTTCGGGGCACAACCGCTGTTGCGCCGCCGGTTTCGTCCGTATCCGAATAGTAAATGATTGCGGCGAGCATGTCGGGCTGTGTCGGTGGAAACCCCCAATAATTGTTTCCGAAATCCATGTGGACGCGCTGATCTGCATTCGAACCCGTCGACGTGTCTTGTCGACCGTACTTGGCCCAAGCTACAGATTGTGTAAGTACAATGCGCTCTGTTCCAAGACATTGACGAACTATCCAAAGCAGTTTGGGGTTGACGGTTATCCTGTCAAGTACGGGACCGCACGGAAACTCCGCGACTCCTCCGTTGCCGAAATCGTGGACTACGTCCGATTCGGTCGTCGGTAGTAATGATTTCAGCTCGTCTATCGTCCCTGAAACGTCAAGTGCATTACGAACGATAACGTAACCGTTATTGAGCCAATTCGTCTGCATATAATAGCAAAAGAGAATTTAAATAGTCTTTGATTTAAAGGTGGATAATTCTTCTCGCGAGGGCACTTCGTATAACGAATTCGTCACGCACTTTTCAGGGCGCGGTCGACGCGTACGACAAACTGTCTTTAGACATCGAAATCGTTTCGGTGTCAATGGACCGCGTCCGATAAAAAAATGTTCGCCTTTTGGAACATCGAGTTTGGGGAACATCTTTCCAGAGGCGACGACCGCAAGTTTCCACATGCCAAGATGACCAACGTACACTTTGTTGGTCCCGTCAACTTGCCATACAGGAAGCTTTTGCGCAACAAGACGGGTGCTAGCTGCGCCGTGCCAAGTACCGCATTTCTCGCGCTCCAGTTTGAACGGTTTCAATGTTGATTTCACCAAAAGAACTGCTATTTTTTGGGGCCATTCAGTCGTACTCACATTATATGTATAGTGCCACTTGAACCGAAAAGGACAAATGGAAACACTTTTACGATATCCACGAGGCAAAAACTGCCATTTAGAACCGTTTTGCGATACCAACGTGCCTCTTCTCGATTTTTTTTTAATCACAACATAGAGTTCAAGGCCGACTTTCCATCCACGCTGAAACCGAGACATGTTTTGTAACAACTCAACAAGCGGTTAAATTTTGGTTTACATATGTGAAACATAGTCTAACTGTATGCTTCGAGGAAAACATCCTATAAGTAATGAGATGGTCGAGCCGTGAAAAGAATGCAAACTTTACAATATAGGTCGCTTACAGAAACTGCCATTGGAACTCCCCCGGCGGTGAAGTGTCTGATTGGGCTGGCGGCTCTTCTTTGTATACTCAATGTAATAATATTAGCTCTTCAAGTGAAGATATTGAGCTACATGTCGAACTAATTATTTTTTTTGTTTTTTGGACTGTGATTCGTCCACCACGGAGGACCGTCCTCGTTTATGTACAATTGTGATGTGACGCTGATACACCGAAGTGTCTCTGTGCTGTTCCGGTTCGTGAGAAATGAAGAAGCATGTCCTAGATTCGTCTTCTTCGCACCAATCTCGCAACGTTTGCTGAACGGAGCGAATTCCGTCAGAATCCATGGAAGTGCATGCTTCGTCTAATATGAGCAAAGGCATCGTGGTTCCGGAAACTTCTCTCCACGCCATAAAGGAAGCGAGCTGAGCCCGTCTCCACTGGCCTCCAGACATGACTCCCGCGTGTTTTGGACAGTCTATCTGACGTTTGAGACGCTCCTTTTCGTCAAAAAAAACATTCATCCGGATGTCGTTGGTATGAAAGAAACGACAGAGCCATTCGGTCATGACGCCAGCGAGCTTTTGCACCGCGTGTTCCATAGCGTAAGTTTGAATACCCCTCGGTCCAGACCATTTAAGCATAGCATGCGCTTCTTCAACTTGAGTCCGGAGTACATCTGCTTTAAGCCGTGCCGCTGCAAACTCGGTGCCAGCAAAAATCTTTTCGGCGGCAGAAACGTCGTAAGGGCACGCACGAGACTCAAGACCAACTATCTGCAAATCCATCGTACGAATAGTTCGCTCAAGCTCTTCTCGGAGACGTTTTGTTTGTTCGAACAACAATTTCTGCCTTTTCACAGTCTCGATGTTTCTTTTCATGACAATTTGACGTTCCGAGAGAGCGCTGAATGTTTTATTGGCCTCTTCCAGAGTCGATTTTATTTTGTTAAAGGACTTTACTTTTTGAATGTTTTTCAGGCGTCTATGGTATTCGTCGTATTTCTTTTTCGAATGAATAAATTGCTGTTGCGAGTCAACGTGTGCAGTATTGGCGTTTCTATATCGTAAACGACATGCTTCTACACGTTCTTGCAATGACCTCAGGTGGGCGTGGTGGCCCATGCCTTTGTCAAACGGGCGCCCACACGCGGAGCATTCGCCTTTTGCTTGAAACGTGCTCAGTTCTTTCTGTTTGTTTTCAAGTTGAATGCGTCTGGCCTTTTTCTCGGCCAGACATTGGCATTTTCTAATGTCTGCTTGTTCTACATCGGGAGGCGTTATGAGACGCAGCTCCGTTTCTTCTATCGCCACGTCTTTTTTAATCCAGTCTTCCGAAAGTTCTTTTTCAAGCCGTTCACAGTGTGCCGTCATTTTGGCGATACAGTTTCTAGTGTCCCCCACTTGTACGTCTATTTCGTCCATTTGTCGCTCTCTTTCGGAATCTAGATTAATATCCCCTGTCAACGCGGTCTCTTCCAACGTTTTACGCAGTGTTTGTAACTCTTCGCGCAAGTGTTCGAGATGTCGTTCGTGAGAATCTCGCCACTCTTGAGCACGAACCAAGTTTTTTTCAAAGCGGTCCGTCGCGCCGGCCAGGTTTTGTTTTGAGTTTGTTTGGGCCTGTTCGGCTAAGACAAGCTCTTCTTTGCTTTTCTTTGCAGTAGATTTACAAGTTGTCCACAATAAGTTCCAAATCTCCATGTTGGCAAGCGCATGTATTTCTTGTTTTGCTTGGGAGTCGTTTGCGTCCAACCATCTCGAGACCGACTGTTGCGACCAAACACTGTTACGTAGAAGCCATTGGTGCAGACCAGACCCCGAGACGTCGAGGCCGAAAAGTTCCGTCGCAATAGCCCGTTGGGTTCCCGCCAAAGTAGACCTTGTGCGTTCAGTATGATTCAGAAAGAATCGCAAATGGTGTTTTCTCTGACGGCCAGATATAGACAAAGACCGCATAATTTTCCACGGTGCATCGTCGAGCACGCCAGACACGTTCACCTGTGCTGATTCCGAGCCTTTGTGTATAACCGATGCCTCGCTATCGAACGCCATGGTTCCTCTACCGTCAATATGACCCGTACAAGCCCAGAGCCACGCGCCCGCGGTCACAATAGATTTTCCAGCTCCGTTCGACGCCCCTCTGCTATCGTTACATTGGCCAGAAACCAATGTAAATCCATCTCCCTGCAACGAAAGTGTCACAGGGCCGGAAAATGGCCCGAGACCAGAAATCTCCATTTTCATGGGCACTACAGGGTTTGCGACCAAAGACTTTTGTTCGGACGGGTTATCGCTCACCCATTCGACAATGCGTTCCCATGCTCTAGATTTTGTGTCGATTCCTGTGCGATCAGCATACGCACAAAGAAGCTGCAAAGGCGTCATATCTTTCTGTTTCTCAACGCGCGTTGCCGTTTCCGTGACAAGGCGTCGAATCTGAATAGTGACTCCCCGGTCTCGCAATTCGGCCAACACGTGCGTGATAGAGCCATCTGTCAACGAACACGTCACGGATACACGGTCCGAGGACCGAAGTATGTCGGACCGTGCCAACAGTTCTGCCGAGGTCCACTTGTATTGCTTGCGCCCTACGTCGATAGGAATGAGTTCGCTGACGTGACAATGGTCGTCGAGAACCAAGAGAGATTTCTTGTCTTCGGCTTCTGACAGAGTCAGTTGGTAGGGCGACCCCAAATACCGAATGTTTCCATGGACCTGTGGGGTATGGTAATGGCCAGTGTAGACGGGAACATTGTCGGGGAACATGGACGGTGAAAGACCTTCGGACGACACGCGCTTTGCGTTCAACTTGAACCCTATGATATCAAAATGACCAAATATTACCTCGCAGTGTCTGTGTGCTTCAATGGTACGTTTCAGATATTCTACGTCGCGTCTCCACGGGACCCACAACTGACGACCTATCATCGTGGGTTCATCAACAACGCGTATGTACTTTGATGCGTATTGGAAAGGGGACAGGCCGTGCTCTGTCTCGGAAGCGTCAAAGTAATCATGGTTGCCCGGAATCATGACCATTGGAACACGCCATTCGTCCGAGAAGAATCTCATGAGCCCGTTCAAAATATCTACAGGTAGTGTGCCTTCGTTGTACACGCGGTCGAAAAAATCGCCCAAGAACGCGACAGTCGTGTTTCTGCGCAAGGCTTCGGCATGTACAAATCTCAGAACTTTCATGCATGTTGGCAAAGTAGACGGTGATAAATGCAAATCTGAAAATAACAACATTTCTCTTTGATAAACTAATTTAAACACATATAGTGTATTTCACTTAAGGTTAACAAACGTTTCTTCGTATCTTTGTATTTCGCGAATGAGTTGGTTGCGGCGCAGATACAGTATTCGAATATCAGCTCGTATTGTGTCCTCTTGTTTTCCTAGCAATTCGAACGCGTCAATAGTCGTAAATGCTGACATCAACTCGTCGCCTGTTCGTCGTAGTTCTCTTTCCAGTCCTGCTATTTTAAACTTGAGCGCGGCGATCTCTTGCTTGGCCTTGACGAGCATATTGTTTTGCAGCGCTTTTTTCAATAGTCGATTTTGTGGGGCGCGCGGGGGTTTCGCGTATTGACGTATGGACATTTGATTTATTCGTGGGTCAGTGCACTTTTATACTCATGGCATTACAACAGTGTCAACTCATTTTAGAAATCTCTAATGGATTAGAACAATTCTCTAATCCATTAGAACAATTTCTCTAATCCATTAGAGATTTTTGCGCCAATTTTTTCCGGAAATCTCTAATCCATTAGAACAATTCTCTAATCCATTAGAGATTTATGAGTGTCAAATTATTTTTATTTCTCTATCCATTAGACATTTCTCTAATCCATTAGAGATTTATGAGTGTCAAATTATTTTTATTTCTCTAATCCATTAGAACATTTCTCTAATCCATTAGAGATTTTTGCGCCAATTGTTTTCGGAAATCTCTAATCCATTAGAACATTTCTCTAATCCATTAGAGATTTTTGCGCCAATTGTTTTCGGAAATCTCTAATCCATTAGAACATTTCTCTAATCCATTAGAGATTTTTGCGCCAATTGTTTTCGGAAATCTCTAATCCATTAGAGATTTTTTGGGCATAGATGTGAGTACATAAGGACAAATACATTTTCAAGTATGAAAACATGTCGAATTTGCTACGAGCCGGGGAATCTTGAGGATATATGCGAATGTCGCGGATCGCTGCAATTTGTACATAGAGAATGCATACACCATTGGATAGAAGTTTCAAATAGACGGACATGCGAGCTGTGTGGTGGTGCGTTTCGAGTTGCATCGGTGCCAAGAGACGAAGATAACTCCGAGTTGCAGCGGTCTATTCAGTTCTGTGTCTTTACATATGTTTGTTTAATTGTATTAATTTGGTCGTACGCGCGTATATTTTAAAAGTTGTACAGAAGATCATTTAAAATTAACCCTGTATATTGTAACATGTGTTGCGAGCAATAATTGGAGAGTACCCGTGTTCGATGTGTTTCGTATTCGTCGTTTGGAAAGGATATGCACACTGCTTTGGCGTGTAGGCACGCGGCGTGAGCGCACGACCCCGAGTTCAATGCCCGGAAGTTTACAATTTTCGACCTGCACCAAAAGAATCTCTTTCGCTTTTGTTGTCGAGACATGTCGACATCTTTCAAATATAGCTGCGTGTCGTATAACTCGCGCATTGAGAGGTACGATGCTATAACGCGCAGTATGTCAACTGGAATTCTGTTCATTTACAAAAGTATACACTACATTTGTTATGACTTCACATATGTTATGAATAGTGTACAGACAAAAGTGGACTATATATTCTTAAACTGTTTTTCTTGAAGAGATGACGGCGTTCCCCGTGTACGGTTTTTGTAGTTTAGTGACTGCATCATTGGTCGTTTTGTTGGCGATGTCCACAGATTTTTTTGTTGCGTATGTGAATGAAATTGTTGCTCCTTGTCAGCACGATTCGGAGTGGCGCAACGGCGTTTGTGTCTGTGACAATACGGGTGGCGTTTTTTCTGGTCAATATTGCGAGGACTGTCAATGCGAACACTTGGGCATTTGCACGACTGTCGAGAATTCTTCAAGTCGTTGGGGTTGCCGGTGTCCGTCTCATCAGAAGTGGACATCAAGGTTGTGTGATAAATGTTACGCAAAAGAGCGCGACAACACAAACTGTCTCGGCGACTGTATCTCTGTTGATGGCGTGTACGCACATTTTGGGCCGAAATGCGATACGGTCTGCATGCCGCACGCGTCTTCCACCGCGCGCCACTGCATCGAAGTTCGGGCAGGAGGCGGTCAATGCAACGCTTGCAACGACCATGGCGCTTGCACCGTTTCTGGCGAGTGTGAGTGTGACGGCGGTTACTTTACTGCGCGCGGCGGTGAACAGTGTTCAATGCAATGTTCTGACGCTGGAATCACTTGTCCCGTCGATCAGGGGCGTTGTCGTAGTATAGGTGGTCAATTGCAATGTGTGTGCGAACCGGGTTGGTACGGTCGCAATTGTGACGATTCGTGCCTCGAACCCGATGGCAACTTTTTACCGTGTTCGGGCCACGGAACCTGTGGGTACGACGCAGACGAGCGATTGTCGTGTTCATGCAGTACACACTGGGTTGGTGATTACTGCGAACAGCGTTGTCCCGGCGATGCGTCATACCCGTCACCGTGTTCTGGACACGGGCGGTGTGCTTCGTCTGGAGAAGGGGCGTCATGTGCATGTTCAGAAGGCTGGGAAGGTGCGGATTGCTCATGCTCTTCGGTGTACACGTGTTCTGGCCATGGTACATGTGCGGAAGATGCGTCGTGCAAATGTTTTGACTACACAAAGGGCACGATTGAAGTCCATTTTGCCGGACCGACGTGCTCTGTCTGTCACGAGGGTTGGTATGGCAGTGTGTGTCACCTGTATTGTGACCCGTCTGATGCTTACGTACCACATCCGGATACTATAGGACATCGTATAGGTTGTAACGGTCACGGCACTTGTCAGTTAGACGATAGTCTTGGAGACGAACAGGTAACGTGCGTTTGTGACAGAACCAATCCAGATACGTTTTGCGCAACGTGCGTCCATGACTATTATCCTATACTGAGCATTCAAAACGTGTCCGTGCCCCACTGTTCGGTACCGTGCGAACCCGGCACATGTTCTAATCGCGGTTCGTGCAATCCTGACTTTAACGGCTACAACTTCTTGTGCAACTGTGATAAATACCAACTGCCGGGATCGGGTCTTCTCTTAGACACTGTGGATCCGGAGCAGAACTGCGCAACGTGCAAAATAAACTGGTATCCTTCGCTCATGTCGAGTCCAGACCGTTGTTCAAAGTATTGTGCGGCAGAGGGTCGCCTTGAAACGAACGAGCACATTGTATTTGAGACGTCATCGACCGGGAGAGACTACCAGCTACTGGGCGATACGGAAGCCCAAAAGATATGTGTCGCTATTGGCGAAAACGCGTCGTTTTTTGCCCCTGACGCAGACTGTAACGTATGCTCTGACCAAGGTTCGTGTTACGCGGACGGTACTTGTAAATGCTCGGAAGGTACGACGGGCGAACACTGCAATATTCAATGCTCAGGCGCCAATGGTCTTAAATGTTCGGATCATGGACGGTGTATTCGAAACGAACTCGATTTGTGGTTTAATCCCGATACGAAAAATTATCGTTGTGAATGCACGCCGTACGATCCTTACACGTCTGAAACACGACAGCGTTTAATCAAGCAAAATTTCAAGGTCGCGCCCCCGCCGGCGGCCCATTACTATGGCCAGTTTTGCGAATTCCATTGTCCACGCTACAACGAAGAGATTTGCGCGGATCGTGGTCAATGCGCGACAGGCATTGCTGTCGACGAGCTTGGTTATCGTCGCTCTTGTCGAAAAGACATGGACTGTGCCGACATCGAAGGATCATTTTGTGCACGACAGTCGAGTCCTTGGGATTCCTTGATGAAGGACGTGTCTGGCCAGGTGTCTGGAAAAAGCTTTTTCAGTAGCGGGCCCGATTCGCCGGGGTATTACACTTGCGCTACGTCTGAGAAATGTTTAGACGCCATATACGGAATGGAATGGGACAAGTTTTGCATCAATATGCTTCACGGTTGGTATCCGCCTGAACTTAACACGGCACAATGCGCGTACGCTGAGAACGGTCTCTGCAGAACTGCCGTAGAGAACTTTTTCATGTTTGAGTTTGAAGATGGCAAGACGTGGTGCGAAGCGGCCACGGCCGCTATAGTTCCCCCCACAAACGCCCAGGATGCATGTGGCAAAGAATCGTTTGCAAATGAAAACGAATTTCGTTCTGAACGCGTCCCCGTGTGTTGGGAATACACGCTCGAAACCACGTGCAGTGCGCAAACAGAATGCATTTACGATCAGCAGCTTGCTCACATAAGGCAAGTAGATACGAGTTGTAGTGATATGGAACCACCGTGCACGGGTCATTGTCAAGATACCGGCAACCAGACATGTGAGACAAAAACGTACTGTCGCGCCAAAACGTGCCCAGATGTTATGTATGAAAATTCTGTTGAAAGTTTATGCGTTTTGGAGCCGCCGTGTGACGATGGCACCGACTGGGCCAATTTTTGTGCAGATGCTGTCGGTACAATCCGCAATGTGACGTCTATGACACCAATGGACACGTTTTACTCGTGCCACATGTACAGAAACAGGAGGAACCCACAGCTTGTCGAACAGTCCATCCCCGGGGGGGTCCGTCTGAACGGCATGCTCCGTGTCTTCGGTGAGGATGTCTCCGTTGAAAGTGTTCGGGCCTCTTTGGTCGAATCTGTCATTCCCACGGGCTCTGATTGCAAACAAATGGATTTTACAAAGAGTGATTTTTGTACTTTCCATTTAGAACATTTGGCACCGAGTTGGTATGTTCCTATTGCACCTCCCCCAAATTGGTTTTTGCCGTGGCTCGTAGCTTGTCCAGAGGGGCCGGATTCTCTCTGGTCCAGTGAAGCCGAAGCCATTGTGCGCATTAGTTCAGTATCTTTGAAGTGTGTCGCGTTTCATAGAGCTTCTGGTCTCTATGGAGACGATTGGTCTACTTCGACGGACGAGAAAGATACAATATCGTACACAATGCAAAAAAAATGGACACTGCGTTGCCCAGGTCGGTCGGATGTACATCTCGATAGTGCCAAATACACATACGAAGAAAATCAAAACGCTGTTACCTGTCGCACGTCGGAAGGATGGGTCCCCTGCTCCGAGTACCTGGAGTCCCAAGCCTGGTCCCCATGGCCAACGAACCCTAGTGGGTGTACATGGGTGCCCAACGAGCTCATGCAAAGATGGGGCGAGTCTGGGTGGTCGCCATCGACTGTGCAACGTGAATTCACAGAGAGTTGTTTAGACGGATTATCTGCACCATGGATACCGCGACCAATCCCTCTTCCAACCCTCTGCGATCTCGGAGCGTGCCATTCTGAAGACGAGTGTCTATTATGTTCCGACCCATTGGCATCTTGTGACGGTACCGCCTCGGTACAATGCCGAGCCCCTGCGAAATTTTATTTTAGAGATTCCAATCGTTGTGGGCGTGGAGGTCGTGCATGGCAACCGTTTGCCGTGCCATCGCGTACATATTTTTGCGATTGGGTTGCACCCGAAAACGTGACGGTAAGCGTGAACAACCAAGTATTTGACGGGTATTTAACGTCTAGGGGTATCCTTTCCGTCACAGGAGCGTCCTCCGCGATGACTCGTCCGTCAACAGTGATGGTTCACAATGTGCGTCGAAACATCACATCATTTCGCAGTTCTAGTGACACCGTCTCTTTTGTTTGGTCAGTGTCTTCGGACACGCCCGCTATGGCTTCTGAAACATATATAGAGGCCTTGGAACCCTGCAATGTTCATTTCAACTGGTATTCTTACTGTGCGTCTCAGACCCTTGGTACAACTCTGGACACCCGTGGTGCATTGGGTCTTGGGTCAGAATGGTCCGGCACCGCCGAGTTGCTAGTGCCGGGCACGTTGACCGTAAAAAATTTGCGTTATCAGTCCACGACCGCGCGTACTACACTTGTCGTTGAATCTAATAACCGACTTCGAGTCTCGTGTGGTCCGGTATCAAAAGAGGGCGTTGGTACACTGACAATACCCGGGCCGTTCACGGATTGTACGATTCTCTCCGTGTACGGAAAATCTGCCGTGTCCTCTATCACGATTGATGGAGACGAACACATTCTAGATTTCGATCAATCTTTGGCCGAGCATTCCAAACGCAGTTTTTTCGCAGTGGATCGCAGTAAAAATAAAACGAGCCTATCCGACTGGTCTTTTCACGAAGACGGCTCGATGCAGAAAAACGGTTTTGTTTACGACAATTCGGGGGTTCGTTTCGATATAGGCGAACAACAAGAACACGTGCGCGTGTCTGGATGGCTCAACATACCCGAGGATGATGGTGAACTCGTTACCGTGCGATTGACAAACAGTGAAAACGACGAGTTTGTCCAATTGTACGTGTGGGCTCGATCTTTGTACATCAAACGCGGTGCCCTTACGGGACATCATGGTGAACGAATCGCCGCCATTCCAACGAACACTTGGTTTTATTGGCACGTTGAGGCGAAGCATATTCGCGAGGAGAGGCGGTACGACCAAACCCATGTGCGGTTTAATGCCAACGAGACATATTTTGCGCAAGAGTGGGAAATCACCGTCCAACTCGATTTGCCAGAGCCAGTACAATGGCGCGGAGTCACGAGTGTAGAGTCGGCCGCGCTGACGCGTCGGCATTTTTTGAAATCGGTGGCATCGTTTCACGATATTTCGGGCTTGAAAAGCCACGAATGCAGTCACGCGTGCTTCCGCCACGAAGCTTGCCAACAATGGTCTTGGTCCGAACACGATGAACATTGCTATTTGCACAGCGTGGCATGTCACAATGATCCGATGTGCGTTCATGGCTCTCACACTCTACAGAGTCTCCATTCGCACAAGATAAGCCTTCTAGAAATGCATGCCGGTGAACCAAAAACAGAAAATGTCGGAGCCGTGCGTTGGAAACATCTTCGCGCGGATCCAGTTCTAGAAAGTCCAGTGTGTGACCACGTGGCATTCGATCAACTTCACGAGAGGTGGCGCGCACCGTTTGAAGCATTGTACGTCCCATTCGAACCCGATGCTACAACGGTGTGCAACGCTTTATCCAGCTCGTGGTCTCTAATGCCTGACTATACGTCAAAGGTATGCTTCGGCGAAAAATGCAACTATGAAGAGCACGATCTTGCAGCTTGTGGTGCACATTTAGATTCGCTGTTTCCGAATGTGACGGGCGGCTGCGACGCCACAAAGTTCTTGAACACGAACTGGACTGCGTACTGCCACTACGTAACTTCTTTCGATGTCGTTAAAACGGACGATAGTCGCCGTATTCCATTCTTGGGCGGTCTAGCTGTAAACATGGATGATATGTGTGAAACGTCATGGCTTGTGTACGATGGTGCTCAGGCCAAATGTGGTTCTGTGGAAAGTTCTTGGTTCAACGAATGTTTCCAGAGGACGTCTGTGTACGAGGATTATTGTTCGTCGGAATGTATTTCACAAATAGAGGATATGTTGGAGACGACGAACGCAAAGATAGGTCTTTGTGAACGCCGAACCGAATTTTTGAACGTGTCCGCCCGTATAGCCCCGTCTCCCTGTGAATGCTCGCTTGACGGTCTAATCATTACAGAATTTTGTCTAATGCAGGACGCGTACCACGACAAAAAATCCATATTGATCCCCGAACTGTATCATTCAGACTGTTCGGACGGTTGTGCCGCCACGCTGCAACAAAGCATGAATCGAAGCGACTGGCTCGAATGGTGTTCCGACCTGTCGTCTGGCAATATTCCAGGAGTGTGCTCGGAAACGGTGTGTAATTGCGACGAAGAATCCAATATAGGTGTCGCCGGCCGTCTCTGTGAACTGTCTTGCCCGTCCGGTATTTCGGACGGGCAAGAGCTAGCCTGCTCCGGATCAAACGGTCGGTGTTTCGCCAGAGATCCTTCTGAAATGCGGGAGGACATTACCGCGCAGCGCATCGGGCTCGAAACAAGAGAAACGCCCACCGAAGGCACAATATTTTCGGGTCCATTGGTTCCTGTCTGGGTTGTGGGCCCAAATCCTTCCATGGAGGGCCGGTGTCAATGTGCACTGGGATCGGGTGTTGCGTGTTCCATACCGTGCGACAGATGCAATAACGGAACCTACGGCGTTGGTGTTTCGTCTCAATATGGCATTTGTGACTCATTCAATGGTATTTGCCGTGCCTTTCCGGCCTTCATGCGTTACAATACAAAATTTGACGACCCAGAGCTTGAAATTTCGTACAACACGACTGCTTTCGAGTCTGGTTTGGGTACCTATAGATGGCAATTCCCGGAACGTTTTCTCTTTGAGTCTGACGAAACCCTCATGTACCAATCTCTGAGATACCAACGCGATTCCCACGCGTCAGAAACCAGCGTTGCTATACCACTGGACACGGGCAATTTTAAACTGGACGATAGTATTGACACCATGCTCCACGTATTCAACGATCTGTGCTGGCCCGAGTCGGGATTATCCCTAGAATACTTAAATAACGAGGCCAGTGTGACGTTTTCGGGTCTCGAGTTGACACCGACAGCCCCGACCCGTGTACTAAAGAACACAGCGCCGCCTTCTTGGGGCCAATGTAAAAAAGTGGTCATCGACGAGCACCTGTACTTTTGTTTTGCGCGCGGAAAAATGCACGCGTTTGACAGGGGTCCTTTGTTTGTGAAAAAAACCGGGGTGATGTCACTACCCCGTCAAAAAATGGCATTTGTGAAGCGCGGAGACTCTGTCCTGTACGCATATGGTGGAGAATACCCGTATGAGAAAACCACACGAGTCTTCGATGCGCTTTACAAGATTCGGTTCCACAGGCGAGATTGGTCGCCTTACGATATCATTTTCATGGACTGGCAATTAGTACAGACCGAAGGTTCGACACGACCGTCGCCTCAGATCTGGGCTCCCATGTTTTCGTTTTACAATCAACTCTTGCTGGTACAGTCTGTGGGAGACAAGCACACACTGTTCAGTTTGCGCTACAAGACGCTCACAAAAGAAGCTTTGTGGTCAAAACGTGCCCAATGGGTACATAATGCGTCTGTTGTCAACATTCTCGGAAACCGGTCTTTGGAATCAGTTCACATTGTCTTCAACGACAGTGCGTCATACTTTTTTCAAAACGAAACTTTAGAGCTTGCGGGAAATTTGGTCACCGCTCTTCCTGCACCCGTCTCAGAACTTGCTAGTGGTTGGGCGCCGCCCTCGGGTCTTACCGCCCCATGCACGATCGAAATGACCAACGAATCGCTCAAGATTGGTGGCTTAGTAATGGCAACATATCCCCAATCTGCGTCGAGCGTTATCGTGTATTTAGAAGAGTTGAGGTCGATCGACGCACTTAGTAAGTCCCAAGTCGTCCTGCGTGTACAGAACGCGATCGAATGGCGTACAGGATTGCCACCGTCGCTTGACGATCTACTGTCAGAAACGTCTTACAATCAAAAGTGGAACGCGCTGGAAACAGTATCGAGAATTTACAAACACCAGGCGAGGTGGAGTTTGCACCGTGACATTTACGTACGTCACCGGCTTTCCAAGAGTATGGCCGACCCGATTGTACAATATGTCCCCTCAGACGACGAGCCGGCGGACGCGTTTCTAAACTTTTTTTCGGCTCTGGACGTCTCGTTTTTCGAGCAATCCCCAGCCACTACGCCTAGGAAACTCGCTTTGCACTGGGAGGGCGATAATTTTCAACGGGTGTTGGTCCTTTATGGACTCTACGATGATTCTATGACACAATACTCCCAAAAAATTGATTTTGAAAGGGATGAAATTACGGCTTCTATAGAGTGGTCTGTGGGCTCGTTTAAGCTACACTTGAGTCGTTCGAATGGTGCTGGCCACGTAGAGTGGGCGTATGACAAGCCCATACGCACGTTTGTTTTAGTGATGCATATCGAGGAATGGCTCTATGACAATAAAGATCCGTTTTCACCAATGTATTCGGCGGATGGCGCAACGGGCGCGTCGGCTCTTTTACAACTGTTTGTCGTGACGGACGCAATGGAATCGTACAATATGATGTCACAGACGAACACATTCCTACAATACACGCCCTCTCATTGTTCTTTGTCGGCGGGTGAAGAATGCTACGGATTGTTACCGTACACGAATTTGCCATGTTCTGGCCGAGGCAAGTGTTCTATTTCGTGCCAATGTACATGCGAAGTCGCGAAATCGGTTCTATCGACTTCTTCCTCCGCCCTGGCCAATGTTCAATGGGTGGACAGTCCTTACCGAGGCCGTGGTTGTGAAATAACTTGCCCAGGATACGACGGATATGATTTATCGTCCATTTGTAACTCGCGTGGCGCGTGCCAGCGCGACGGTAAATGTACCTGTTCTCAGGGCTTCACAGGAGAAGCTTGTCAATTCCAATGTCCCGTGAATAATGAAGGCGAAACGTGTTCGTTGCATGGTGGGTGTGGGACGATGGCAATAGATATGTATTCGTACGCTTTAACTGGCGATTCGTATACGGATACACTAGCCACTAAAAATATTCGTCATTACGAGAAGGCATTGGGCCAGTTCTACGACACGTGTATTCACGATAATTTTATGGAACAAAAGGGGTCCTTTGGTCCCCACACAAATATATTTAGTATTGAGGATACACTGCGTTCTGCCCAGACCATATGCGCGGCGACAAACAGACAACTTAATTTGGACATATCTCAGGAACACAACCGAGTGTACCCATCAGGGCTGTGTACGGGCGTCCGCGAGATGACAAACGGCAGTTATGCAACCGTTATGCTCGGCACGATAGCCGCGATTTCAAGTAAAGTGGAAAAAGCTGATGTGTTCGAATGCGAACGAACCGATTGTTCTTTGCATCTATCTGAGAGCGACGACCATACATTGATGGGTGTACACTCTAGCGTCAGTCAGACCGTATTCACGTTTAGAATTCAGTACACGCACGGGAATTCAGTTGGGCGTCGCCAATACCTTGTAAACGGAAGACATTGGACACTAGACATGGATTGGACCCACGAGCATTGTCGTATACAGATCGGAACTGACTCACTCCAAACGGTTGTCAATTCTAACGAGGCAACTGAGTACGCCGTGCTCAAAATTCAAGGAGATAACTTACTGACATGGGTTTACCCGGTTATATTGCCTGTAGTGGTCGCCAGTACTCAAAACATATGGCTAGCGCCACGATACACGATTAAGTACCTCCGTCGTGTGGTGGATCTGACGGGTAACTACTTTAATGCCCCATCCGAAGATACCAACCAGGAAAGAATTCTGATGACGCGCAGGGGTGCAGAAATGGAATGTGATCTTTACGCGGAATGTATCGGACTTATTCGGTGGCATTCTGTCTTTAAGAAGACCTTGTATTCAATGTTTAGCACGTCGAACTTTATCGACGGACATACTCTTGCTGATATAAGTACGAGTCCTATGGGATATGAATATTTTGCAAAGACGTCACATATTTATCGTGGGCGTATACGGTCCGATTCTAATTGCGTGAGGGCCAAACCGGGCCTGTCGAAATACCCGTCCGTGGAGTATACGGAAGAATACAATATTCCTATTCAAAATGCGGATCTTCGTTTGGTGGAAGACCAAGAGACTGGTGCTGTTCAAGTCGGTCATGGGATCTGGACGAAATGTTGGACGCACAAACCGGACATACGAACGAAACACGAATGCTATCAAGAAGCCCAAAAATCAAACTTTGGGTTTGCGTTTTCGGATAAGAATAACGCCTGCTTAATTTACAGTGGGATTACAGACCCGTCGAAAATCCAATTGGACAAATTCAGCGACGAAACGCTTTTATCGATAAACGACCCGTGTCAAGAAGATGCCATTTGGATAACATAGTTTACACTTAATATACACTGTAAAAAGAAATGTATATAAGGCCTCGAACCATAGTATTATATGTTGATATTATTTCTATTGTATGTCGCTACGGCGTTCGAATGCGACCCGGGTTCGTTTAATAGCGGCTTTTCATGTCAAAACTGTTCCGTGGGAAAATATCAACCGTATTCGAACCAAGGCGAATGTTTTGAATGTCCAAGTGGGAGATTTGTCGACATGACAGCAGCAGACTCGTGCTCGGATTGTCCTGTTGGGTTTTACAGCAAATATAGCGCCTCGGTATTTTGCACAGAGTGTCCCCAGGGTTGGGCACAGTCACGCTCGGCGTCTCCAGACTGCGACCAATGTGCTTTTGGCAAATATGCGACCGGAGTAGGGTGTGCAAGCTGTACCGCAGGGAAATTTTACGAGCTCGATTATAGAGCACCACTTGACGGTAGCAAAGGGACCACCTATCAAGGAGAACCACTAGACCTATGCGAAGGTAGATGTGAATCAGACAGCGAATGTTCCGACAACTTAATTTGTTTCTTACGTGGCGCCTCCGAACCGGTACCAGGGTGCGAGGGCGACATAACACCGGGGTGGGGCGTTTGCGTAGTTCCGTCGCCACCGGCTTCGTCAATACCGTTCAAAGGAGATGTTTACACACTGACGTGTGACACGTCGGAAACTTTAATAGGTAAAACCTGTTTGGTAACTAACGAATTCGTGTATGAGTATTGCGACGCCGATTATTACAGCATACCCAATACAATACGATCCGACTGTGGTTTACGCTGCTCTGCCGCGATGATAGACGGACACTTGGGAACACCCGACGAAGGACTGTTTGACTATAAAAACAGAGTAGAACATTTTGCCTCTTTCGATGTGAATACAGCTGAGTGTCGATGTCATATGCTCTCGAAAAGTGCTCACTGTGATCAACTGAAAATATGTTGTGACGTTGGCTGGACGATGTTTGGAATTCGAACGGGCACATCTCAACGTCGTCTAGAACGCTGCGAAGGTGGGTGCACATTTGCTCATGATTGTGAGGGACACCTACAATGCCACATACGCAGTGGGGACGAGGTAACTCCAGGGTGCGAAGGCGGTATAGAGTCTGGTACCAACGTGTGCTACGACCCCAATTTATTTGCCTTCGAATGCGCTTCGTGTCTAATTGGGACGTATCAGCCACACGAGGGAACCTACGGATGTTTGAATTGTCCGTACGGTACGTATCAAGACGAGAAGGCCACTGTCGAATGCAAACAGTGCTCCGCGTCTCCGCCGTGTTGTGATGGTCACGCACTTGTAGACGGTGTATGTGTGGAATGTCCAGTTGGCATGTACTCTAACGATACCACGTGTTCCACATGTCATTCGTACCAAGTTCCGGTGCGTACACGGGGCGGTCTAGTATACTTTGGTAGGAGCGGCTCCAATGCTTGTTTAAATTGCAGCGTTGGCTCAGTCCCCATAGACGGCCAGTGTAGTCATTGCGAACTCGGAAAATACGAAGTAGGACACAGCTGCGTTGCGTGCCCACAGGGAACATTCCAAGCGTTGTCCGGCGCCCAGATTTGTGACGTGTGTCCACAAGGATTTTTTGGAGATGTTGAAGGAAACTCGCAATGCACGCCCTGTGCGCAGAACAAGTACTCTAACGAGACAGGAACAATTGTTTGCAAAGCCTGCCCGTCGACCCAAAAGAGTCCTTACGCCTCTGACAAGTGCTACGACAGTTGTCCGACGACGACATTTAGTTCGGGGTCTTCGTGTGAATATTGCGCGCGTGGCAAATACTATTCTGTAGGAAACTGCGTACAATGCCCAACGGGGTACGCAAAATCCGAACCGCACAAAGCCGATTGCGATCAATGCTTTAATAGCGTTTCAAATGTTGCCAGTACGTCGTGCGAGGCCTGTCCACAAGGCAAGTATTTTTCCTTTCGGTATACGGCATGCAGAAATTGCGCGGCCGGTACATATGGAGAATGGCTAAAGCAGAACGAATCATTGACAAGTTGCAGAAATTGTCCATCTGGATACGTACAACCTAGTTCGGGATCTTCTTCTTGTTCCATATGTGCAACTGGGAAATTTTCATTTCTACAATCGCAGTGTAGAACTTGCCCTTCGGGGTTCATTGGTCAGAAAGAGGGCACTTCCATATGCCAACAGTGTCCGGCGGGGACGGGAGAAATCGATCGCATTGAATGCGCACCATGTCAAATTGGATATGGTACAATAGACGGCACGTGCACAGAATGTCACGAGGGGAAATTTGCTGAGACGGTCGGTCTCTGTGTAGAGTGTCCATATGGCAAGGTATCACTGTCGAGGGGGGCCACAGAATGCTCGAAATGTGGCGCGGGCCTGTATTCGTTTTCACCCGTCGAATGTCGGGGGTGTGACGCTTCGCAACAAATGTATACGAATTTCCTAGGTACCGGTTCGACACATTGTATAGAGTGTTCTGATCCAACTGTCGAGTGCCAATTATGTGGTCCCGGCCAATACAACCTGAATGGGGCATGTGTAGAGTGTTCGCCCAGTTTCGTAAACAATGGGAATCGCTTTTGTCAAGAATGCTCAGGAGCGACGATCCCGAACGATGCCCGCAGCGATTGTGTGTTGTGTTCGTCCGGATTTTACAAACAAGGGGATATGTGTTCCACGTGCACTGTCGGAAAATACGGGGTGGATTCTGTGTGTCTGGACTGTCCTCTCGGTCAATATCAAACCACTTCAGCCGCGACGTCGTGCGTAGCCTGTATATCTGGAAAAACAACAAATAGCTTGGGGTCCGCAAATGCTTCTGCTTGCAAAACGTGCGGCGAATTCGGCCATGGTGTCGATACGGTGATCATAGAAAATGTTTGCAGCGAATGTTTGCCGGGTTTTTTCTCGACGGCGTCTGTAGGGGTTCTCCCGACGGCGACGGGAGGGGTTCTCCCGACGGCGTCTGTAGGGGTGTTCTCGGTTTCATCTGGCTGTCAGCAGTGTCCCCCTGGTCGTCATCGGACTTATTCAGAAACAACATGCCAAGAATGCCCCATGGGGACGTTTACCATCGACGAAACACCGTGCAAAGACTGTCCAGTCGGGTTTTATAACACCAAGTCCGGCGAACCCGCGTGTGAATCGTGTGTGGCACAGGTGACCAGTTCTGCAGGGGCATGCAGTGAGTGCGCGGCGGGATATCGCAAAGTAGAGACGGGGTCTCAAATTCAGTGCCAGGCTTGTCTTCCAGGATCATATTCCGTCACAGGCCAAAGCGTTTGCCAGGCATGTTCGTCCGGACTATTTCAAGCGGTCAGTGCTTCTACCTCTTGCGACGGGTGTTCTCCCGGAACGTACCAGTTGGAAGAAGGTGCCATGGTGTGTAAGACGTGCCCTCTCGGAACGTTTCAACCCGAGGCGCAACAGGGCGCCTGTCATTCGTGTCCACTGGGCAGATATGTAGACACCATGGGGAATGCGGCATGTGACAAATGTCCAACGGGAAAATACACGGAACGTGAAGGCAGTATCAATATCGCGGACTGTCTTGTTTGTCCCCAGGGCTATTTCGAAACCTCTGGGACGTGTTTCGCGTGTTCGGAAAGCACGTATCAAGATTTGGAGGGACAGATAGGGTGCAAAAGTTGTGGCCAGGGCGAAATGAGCCCAAGGGGGTCGAATTCATCTTCACAGTGTTTCTCTCTGGATGGTATGGTGTCTTATGTATTCGGCATGAAAACCGATTCAAAGGCGGTACAAAGTTACACAAAAACGTGCGAGATTCGTCCAAATGCCGTACTGCTTTGTCCTGGATGCACTTGCGACTCGGATTCGCGCAACGGCTTTTGGGATTCGCCAATTTGCGACGAGTGTAGGCGAGGATTTGCCACGCGTACGTGTAAAGTGGGATGTGCAGGGTTTGACGGCGTGAACGATGCTACGATGTGCAATGGGAACGGACGGTGTTGGTTTGGGAGATTCGGCAATGGTCTTTGTTATTGCGGCGGCCTTGACAAAATCGACCCCACAGCCAAAAACGCCGTCGTCGACGTCAGGGTGTGTCCAAAGGGCAAGATTTGTCCGAATTACGGGCCTTTGGAACAGGAAGAGACAGTATATAGACCGACATATTACATGATTCTGTACAGGCAGTTTTCAGCGTTCGTGTTGCAACTCAATCAGTACACGCCTAAAAGGGGCCATATGTGGTTCCGCCGCTACCCCCCGAACATTGCGTACGAGAACTCTTGCGAACACTGCGTTGGATCGTATCAGCAGACGCCCCAGACGACGACGGGATATTGGTCAAAATATAGTACATACGAACACTTTGGAGACACAGTACAATCAAACAACGGTTTTCACGGCGAGAATTGCCAGTATGAGTGTGCTCTATGTCTGAACGGTGGACGTTGCAATAATATTCCACATCCGTTTCGCTACCATTACACCATAGTAGATACTTTTCGCCCCCAAAAAATGACGAACATCCCGTCAACATTCTGCGTCTGTCCCTCAATCGCTATGGACGCGGCTCATATGTGTTGTCCGAGTGGGTTTCACCCCTATGTATACGAAGGCGTCCGCGATTCTACGCCATATTCTAGGTTTACCGCACTTCCGCTTATTACATCCATTGTCAACGAAAGAAGACCACATTGGATTCGGCGCGACATATTGCTAGAGCCCGAATACAATATTGAATATGTCGAACCGGTACACGGCCAACAGTGGGTCGCTGGACCAGATACTGTATTTGTCGAGCGTCCATTTGACGAAACGGGTGTCTATGACACTCATCCTTACTATGGCATATCACAAGACATTTGCAGAGCGTGTCCGGGTCTATTTGGCGAGGGTGTGCGGTCACAGAACGCATTGATCGAAACTTACGAAGACGCTGAAGAATTTTGGTGGGACAATGCCATTGGAGCGTCTTCTAGAAAATGTAACGGTGTTGGCGTATGTGATTTTTATGCAGAAGACCGAGAAAAAGACGTTCATTTCATGGGGAACTCTGAATCTTTTTTCACGGAGGCGCGGCATCGTTCGTGCAACGAAAGTTCCACAGACTATTCGAGTTATGTTGACGACAAGGGCGTCACCGTTCGCATTGATACCGTGCAAGCGTGTGCAAAATTTTCTGGGCGGCAAAATACTCTTTGGTTTACATATTCCGGGTCGTACTTTGGAGGAAGACCGTCCACGTACAATAGAACGTGGCCAAACGAATTGCAGGCGAAGGCGTACGCATTGTCTGTTGGAGCCATCGGCTACGGATCGTCCATAAATGGAACATCTTTGACGTGGACCGTGTTTGACACGAATGTCCTGAACATGCCCGCGCCGGATTCTACCAGTGGTTACGAGGTCCGTACTACTGGAGGATCCACGTGCCAAATATTCCAGACCTGTTCCGCGCTAGTGGAGCGTCCGGGACACTCATTGTACAAACACGTGCCGGGGCGCGGGGGTCTACGGACATCGAGCGCGACTTACAATCGTTTTGACACCTGTTTTACGTACACTTGGAACAATGATGTCAGTGTTTTCGGTCTGTACAATACCATTGCGTACGTCCAGGGGGACGATCCTTTCTTAGGTGGTTTGTGCCCCAAGGGATACTTTTGTTCAGTGCACAACAATGTCGGATTCAAGGAGCCATGCCCTCCGGGTTATTTTCAGCCGGACCAGGGCCGGACGCGTACGAACCCCGAAGTCGACTGTTCCTCTCAAAATATCCCGAACGAAGCTTGTATTCCTAAAACCACTACAAAATCGCCCCATGATTACGTTGATACGGTATGCCAGCGCTGTCCTCGGCCTATGTGGTCAGCCGTTGGTTCTTTCGCGTGCTCCGACTGTCATATAGGCCGCATCAAAAAAATTTCTGGTGAGTTTGACACGAGTTCCGACATGTTCAATTTCCCCAACTCTATTTCATCGCATTCAGCGTGGTATTATGAAGAAGAAGAGCACGGTTCTATGTTGCAAGACTGTGCCATTGTCCCTGCAGCGTTGATTCACGTTGTAGAAGCCAATTATTTGATGTCTTATGACATACCGGCGTTCATGCCCGTACTGTCGTGTCCATTTGGGTATTCCTCACATCCCGGAAGTTTTATGCTGGTGGGCGCTCAACAGTTTGCGGATATTTTAAAACAAAAACTCAGACACGAGGTGCCTTTAATAGAGGCGCCTTACACGCATATAAACACCGTTTACGGAATGTCTGAACAGGGCCGGACGTGCGAATACACAGACTTTAACATTATTAAAGATATGGAAACGTGTCAAAATGCGGCATCAGTCCTGGGTCTCGGTCTTGTCGTTCAAAGGCCTAATGGCCCCTTTCGAGGATGTTGGCACATGCCAAATATAAACCCAAACACAATGTTTTGGTCGTCCGGTGTACGGCGTGCGTGCGTGCCATCTATACGGTATCTGTGCCAAAAAGGCGATATTACGAGTCAATTATGGACTGATTTTGTAAACACACAGTGTTTCCGTTGTCCGGGTTCCACGACGAACGGTCCAGAATCAGGCTCGTGTGTGAGCTGTATTGGGAACAACATCAAGTATTACATGAAAGAAGCTATACAAAAAATTGCCGAAAGTAGCGTCCTCGAGATGGTCGAAGTAAGCGGGACACCAGTATTGACAGACGCCGACTTGGTTGAAAATGTAGTGTTCGACCCCACACCGTGCTCCTATCCCACACCGTCCATCGTTTTAACCCCCGCTCCCATACAAGAGACGACCCAAGCCGACTGCTACATTGCGTGTAAGTCTTTAGCCCCTTCAAAATTAAGTCCAATGTTGGAGATGCACGAGGACGTTGAATTGTTTCGTCAAAGAAATCTAGCTGCAATAAAAGTTTCTGATATATATCCGTTCACTTGCAGCTGTGCTATTCTTACAGACAGATCCGAAAATTGCGGTAGTGACAGTGCTACGGAGTGGTATAGAGTCGAATATTTATCTGAAGAAGACGACTGGGACATTGCACAGCCGTTGTGCTCGAGTTGTCAACCTGGAAGGTCCAGGCTCGTTTCCGGACTTGCTTTTGGGTTTGACAGTCGTTGCACAGATTGCGAATCGGGATTCTACACCTCGAGTTCGGTAGAAGCAAATTTGGCCGCGTGCGTGAAATGCGCCCCGGGGACGTTCCAAGAGCTGAGAGGTCAGACCGAGTGCATTGCATGTCCTGGAGGATATGTCCAAAAGTTCGAAAGCCAGTCATCCTGTGTTGCTTGTCCCTCTGGACAGTCGCAAGACCAGTTGGGGATGACTTTTTGCACACTTTGTCCAGAAGGTTTTCGACAATCCGATGTGGGGCAAATCGCATGTGACACTTGTCCGCTTGGAAAGTTTGATAATTCGACCCACTGTCAAGCGTGTACTCCGGGACAATATCAGGACATTCTTGGTGCGCAAACGTGCAAGTCGTGTCACGTTGGGAAGTTCGCCCTAGAATTCGTAAGGACAACTCCTTGTCAAACGTGTAGTGTTGGCAAATACCAACTACAAACGGGACAAACAGAGTGTACGTCGTGCGCAGCAGGCAAATTCGGAATTGAGGGAGGCTCAGCGTCTGTCTGTGAAAGTTGTCCGGGTGGGTGGTATCAACCGTTCGCCGCAAATACACGATGCTTTGAATGCGAAGGAGGGCGCACGTGTAGTCAAGTTTCGAGGGGTAACGCTTGCCCCCAGGGAAAATATCTTCCAGCACTCGCCTGGGGGTCGACATGCTTGCAATGTGAGGCCGAACACGCGTCAAATGGCCAGGGATCAGGCTGTGAGTCGTGCCCGAGTGGCAAGACCACAAAAGGCGCACGAGGAACCCCGTGTCTAGATTGTCCGTTGGAGGGTTGGAAGGGCATAACGTCGTGGAATGGTCAAGAATTTCAGACGCAAGAATGGCCCGAGCCGCCAACAAGGACGTATACGAAGCCCGACTACCGAGGAGAACCTTGTAGTTTGACTTGTAGTAGTGACTCATCTTGTCCTGGGGTCAACAGGTGTTTTGATCGAGGTCACTTTGAATTCATACCGGGCTGTGAACACGGTATGAATTCACGACCCGGGTATAATGAGAATAGATGCTACAAACCATACACCCAGACCAAGCCGTATACGAACAGAGGTCCTGATTCAGAAGATCTTGGCGAATGCGAAGGCCACTGTACAGACGATACTGATTGCGAACAAGGTTTATACTGCCACCATCGCGACAACGGCGAATCTACGCCAGGTTGCGACGGTGGTCAGATACCGGACGACTATAATGTCTGCTTCGATCCGGCCGGCGAAACTTCATTGGCTGCGGGATTCGAATATGTGAGCGTAGGGTTTGGGTTCTGTCAGTCGGATATAAGGCACCTTCCGGAAGCAACGTATCCTAGACTATTGAATCAAAATCGACGCCTTTACGACTCGGACCGAGTTCAAGAGTGTATGAATCGGTGCATGCAAGCGTATGCAAGAATAAATTACTTTATGATACGCACTTCCGACAAACGATGTGCGTGCGTTACGAAGAGATCTACATGTTCTTGGGCACAAAGTTCTGACTACTTTACGTATTTAGTTGTCGAAACAACGCAATATGTACAAACCTTCGAGACGCATGTCGTCGCACTAACAACGGGGAATCGCCAGTATAATTTTTTCGACGTAGACGACTATGCAAGGTTAGACACGTGGCAGGAAGGGTCTTCAGGCGGAAATTACGATCTCGTCCCGTTTCAATCGACAACCATCGAACAAATGTGGTCAAAGGGCATGTCTGGTCGCATAAAAATCACGTGTTCAAACGCTGCCGACTTGTATAACTGCCATTTTAAGGTATCGAAAAATGGCCAGACTTCAGAATTAAGATTCTATCAAAGCGATCCTGGATCTACGTACTGTGCTTTACAAAATCAATAAAGAAAAAGTTACATTTCTACATATTTTCGCTTTTTACGTTTTACAAACTCTAGCCTGTCAGTCTCCTGAGCCAACCAAGTGCATACTCTCGGGTCTTTTGCGTCTGCGCGAAACGATTCATACCATTGCAAATTAGACGCGTCTCTCTCCATCCACACGGCTTCACCACCCGACAAGACCAGGTCTACCATCCTGGGACGTTTATTGCGCACCATATACATCAACCCGCACGCGTTGCACAATGAAGACGTCCCACACGGCCCGGGTCTCCAAGTCGGTGAAATGTGAACTCCACAACGCGTACAGGGCATTTTCTGTCTAGACATGACATTTTGTTTTGATTTCTTCTCTTTATAGTATTTGTGAATGATCAGACCAACCACTTCGTCGACGGACAGCATGTGTATATTCGCCTACGTATAGTCCGTATTCGTTTTGACACATGCTTTACATTTTCCATTTTTCCGATTTCCGACACTGTTCTTCACACATACTGACCATTCGGCCTATCATAGGTCCTGAGCACGTGCCCAGAATACTTTGAATAAAAGCAAACCTTGTGCGTTTATCCACGAGCTCGGACCGTGATTTTTGAAGAGCGTCTTGGCACCCGACAATGTCTGCGTGTAGCAGACGTAATTCCGTTTCCTTTTGAGCAATCTCGGGCGTCCGTCTGCGCTTCTTTGTCAATGGGGAGAGTCCCCGTGCAGCGCGTGTCTTGTTTGGTTGGTTCTTACTACGAACTTCAAATTCTGGCGAAATGGCCACCCGTTTTGTACCGTCGGGCATTATGGCTCGTGCCATGATAATGAATTTTGGCCATCGCACGCGGCACAATTTTTTAAAGTATTTGCTGAGTGTCCAGTTCCGTTTTTGGAGATGAATGGTCAGATCTTCGAGGGTCTGTGGTACGGCCCAGACATGGTTCGTGGGGAGTGGGTGTTTCAGAGCCATAGTCAAATGCGCGTCTAGCTGTCCGATGTATTCGTCGTTCAATCTGTCCATGGGCTCGATGCATCGTTTCCACTCGTGCGTCAAGCCCACAGCTTGTTCGTGGTTCACGTAAACACCCACGTCAACCATATTTGCAGTACTAAGTGTCTCCGGCAACTTGACAGCCGTATGTTTACGAAACGCGGTATGGTCTCTGAAATTCGTCCATCCGTTTTCTCCGGTTTGAAAGTTGATAAGTCCGACGGTTGGCTCCAACTCCTTGCCAAGAGCCCAACAAAAGACTTTTTCACGAGTGTCGGGCGACCCCATTTGTGGCCCCGCGTCGTTTGCGGGAGTTACGGGGGGTGGAATACTTCCCGATGTCGAGTTAGCGCCATCGGACACTACAACGTTAAAGGCGGCGGAAGGGAACATTGAAGTTACTCTCTGTCAAAACATTTAAAAACATTTAAATCTCAACATTTAAATGTTGAGATTTAAAACAACCATATCATTGTTAAAGAATATCCGAATCGTAGAACGACAACCATACTGACTACCAACAAAATGTCCGACACTGACGTAACGGAGGCCTTAGCGTCGCCTATTCACACGCTCAAACGTGCGGAATCAGTTTCCGATTATGACAGCGGTTCCGACTCGGAGTGGGTGGATACCATGCTGGGTGCGATCGGTGCCAACCCCGAAAAACGAGTACATAGTTTTCCGTCCTTTTCTATGCGAGAACGAGAAAAACTTCCCCAAAAGCTTCGCCTCGAAAACTTTTGCGACAACGAGTCGGGGAGCACGAGCGAGTCGGGAAAGGAGTTGCGGCGCGACGAGGCCATAAGAAACAAGTGGCCGGGCGTTTCTGGTCTCGGCAGCGTGTGTAGACATGGAGAGCAACTACACCTGTACACTTTTTTGTGGAACTCGACCAAAGAAGTACGTACAAGGACTCCAGACATAAAGCAAACATTAAACTCGTGTATAGAACGCGCGCGCAAAAAAGAAAAGTGTGCAGTGTTGAATCTCGGTGACCGCGATACGATTTACTTTAAGAAAAAATGCATTCGTCAAATGAAGTGTGAAAAGTCTGGAAAAGTGGAGACTGTGGACGTCGGGTTTGAGTTGTCTGGCGACTTTGCTGCGTTCACTTCGGGAAAGCCTTATTTCTGTTTTGTGGCCGTTCCGTGGAACAACGGCTATTACACCGATCGGGCCGTCCGAAGTCAGCCTTTCTTTGTCCGTAGCAAACGCCAGGGACGATACCTCAATCCAAAAAAGAGAAAGACGCAAAAATGGGCTGAAGTTCAAAAGCTAGAGACAGATAAGAGAAATGCGGAAACGACACTCCAAGAATTGAACGTGGAAATAACACACTACGACTTTGCCAACTCGGCTACGGATGCTTTCTTCGAAGCCCTCAGAGCGTATATCCCTCACGTCGAAAATGATACTGCTAGAACGGCACTCGAATTCGCTTTGCGGACCACCAAAGAGCACGTCGCCGTTAGTATGTAAACACACGTGGCTTTCTGCCGGGAGAGCTGTGCCACATGCATAATCTTACCACAGTATCAATGGCGGCAATTGCCAGCCATACGTCTACGCGAGTCACTGCTACTAATATATGCAAAATGGAACCGAGCCACTTATAGAAATTGTAACACGCGAGCACGAAAAGTTCGTGCTCGGTAAACGGTTCTTGTTTGATGTGCTTTCTTTCCAGTTGTCTTCCAGTCGTTTCCTCAATGTACACGTGTGATGCCTGGTAGAGAACTAATAAACCGACAAAAACCCACCATCGCCCCCATGTCTCAATGACAATGGATCCAATCTGAAAGGGCGGTCCCCAAGTATAGAAATCAGTCCACAAGTCTTCTGCCCATAGAATACAAAAGCACACCAGTGTAATCAAGAGAGAGATAAAAATGCAACTGCCCGACATTTGTCAGAACGCAATTAACATTTTATCGTATAAATACTTCTATTTGTTGAATATATGCATGTAGCCACGTTCTACAAAATGATAAACCTCGTTTTTGCGTGGTGTGGTGTGACCCTTATGTTTTTGGGAGTGCGTACCATGTACGAGTCTGGATATGTTGCACCAGAAGCGCCGTTTGGATGGGTTTCGGGAATGGCATGGGCAAGTGCTGGTGGTATTTTCACGAGTTGTTGGGTCTCGTATGTCGGTACGCGCGTCTTGTACCAACGGTGTTATAATAAACCGCGTTGGTCCACATCAAAAATGCTCACTCTAAGTCTCCCGTTGCTCGGAGCGGCATGCCTGGGCATAGTTGGCACGTATGTGATGTGGAAACATCCTTATCGGCTCGCACCATGTGACTGCTCCGCTTCGGAATGGGGGCCTCGTTGCGAACCCTGTCTGTGTGAAGAGCACGGTGTCTGTGACTCGGGGACATTTGGCAGTGGTCAGTGTATATGTGACTTTAATTGGGCCGGGCCCCAATGTGATGTCTGTGGTCCACGGTGGAAGGGAGAGTCGTGCGACATTTGCAGGACCGGATATGCTGTCACTCCGGGATGTATGGATTGTGCCAGAGGTTACGACGGCGAAGACTGCGACACGTGTGCAGTTGGATGGCAGCCTTGGCAACACTCTTCTGCGATGTACCCAGAAACTATCTCCGAAGACGACCACCGCCACTTGTGTGACGAATGTGCCCCAAACCATTGGGGCTTTAATTGTAAACAATGTCCCGTAGGCAACGACGTACCACATATCACGTTGGAGAAAAATAGACCCATTCGAAAGGGCACGAGAGTTTCAGATCGCTCAGGAAGCACAGGAAGCGTGTATGACATGCAAATACTAGTCGCGGGTCTATGGACACACAGTTTTGATTACAACGTCCAAAACCCACAAGTGTTAGATCAAACGCGTGTCGAAATATTGTACGACCGTGATTCGTCCCAGTCGGATTGGAAAACGTTTGGTGAATTGCGCGGTGTTCAATGTAATAATCGTGGCGTCTGCAACGACGATGCACATCACCAACGAAATTTTCCGGATTGGGACAAAACTTGCACGCCTACCTACGAATCATGCACCTCTAACGAAGATTGTTCTGTTTCCGAAAACTGCAAGGGTACTTGTCAGGCAACTGAATTTCCAGTCTCTTCCTTGTGGGCAATAAAATTGCCCGAGGGAAAACCATGCTCTTCCGACGAAGACTGTATCGACCGCTCGATTCATTTGGACGCGACGAATGCGACGTACGAAGGCGGACGCTGTCTGGCTCGTGTATGTTGCAAAGAATCATATCACGGCGACGGCACTTGTGAGTGCGAATCGCAGTTTTTTGGTCGTGTTGATCCAAATCTTCTTCCGTTTCGCCATGATCGCGTGTCTCCCGCCTGTGATTTTTGCCCGGGGTATGACTGGCTTACAGAGTCGCAAAAATCGATTTGTTCCGGCGGGAAGGGCACATGCACGCCTGGATACAGTCGCAATGGTGATTATTTGAACATGAGATGTACGTGCGGTAACACCGTATATATCGACCCCGTGACAAAGATTGTCGACACAAATAAAATTATACGTTGGTACGGAACACAATGCCAGTGCGGTGACTGGAACGAGGATCTCGAATGCGACACTTGTGCAAGCGGTTATTGGGGTTCGAAATGTGATCAATGTCCGGGTGGCTCGGGTCTACGGGCGTGTTCGGGCCATGGTCGGTGTCACGGCAGTGGCTCAAACGGAGGTACGGGCCGCTGCGACTGCGATACCGTCGAGTACACTTCTTGGATGCTGGCCCCCTATGTGCCACGGTTCAAGTCCGAAATCATTGGGTACAACGATCGAGGAGAGGATTTAACGTGCTCTGAATGCGCTCCCAATTTCTGGGGACAAGATTGTCGACGGTGTGACGAAACTGACGATATCAAGACCTCAGAACTCAACCACATTTTTCAACCAGGAGGGACGTATTCGCTCGGAGTGGGTATGTCCAGTATCGAACCAGTACCAGTGTGCCACCCTGACAAACCCTGGCAATGCTCTCTGGCGTGTGGGCGTGGAGGGTGGTGCAATTGGGGACGCACGGGCGACGGAACGTGCACTTGTTGGTCAAATAAGCCCCTCAATCCAGCCACGTGGAATCCGTTAGACAACGTGTGTATTGGCGCCAACAGGTACAATGGCACACTAAAAGACTATACTGGTCAGGGGGAACAGTGCCCTGCGTATGGATACTGTTCTCTTGGAGATACAAACCGGGAAACACGCGATCTCTGTGACACGAATCAAGCTTGCAGCGACATGGGGTTGGGAACGTGCTATCCATGGCAAAAAATGGACTTTGCGTATAGAACATGGGGATTTTCTTGTATACCAAAATAAAATCCGAAACCGCTCGTCTTTTTTTTGGTATATAATTTAATTTTTATGTTCAAGTATGGCGTCAAAGGTTGAAGAAATTCACTTTGAAAATCTCATACAAATGGAACAGCGATTTGCACAACGCGATAAACACGAATATCATGTGTTTTCCACAGAGACTGGAGACGCGACCACAATAGATAAATGGGTAGGCTTGCATAAACCATTTCGCGTGCTCATAGACCCGACATCGTACGACAAGCTCAAGAATAAACGTATAAAATGGGTTTTTAACGACGAGAAAGTCCTCGTGGGGTGTAATATCATTACACAATGATTTTCGTAACGTGCCCTTTATGACGCCGGTACCATTCAAGTGGTTCCCGTACATTATTGGGTGGCCACTGTGACAAACGCGGCCACAGCGATGCCAGTGTAGTGTTTCCAGACACATATTCGACAACGCCTTTCAAATGTAAGTGGTACGGAACGGACACGGGGTGCTCCAACAATAACATTTTAGAATACGAAGACTGGCGAAATGTTTGAAATGGATTCCTACCAAACCGCATGTGCCTACTGGTCCGCCTTTTTGGACCAAATATCCAAAGATCAACACCGCGTGCACCGTACGCGGTCGCAAAGTCCCGCGTGCGTTTCAACCCAACAAAGGCAACCATCGTATCCGACTTGACAACGTTCCAGAAATGCGAATAAAAACTAATGGACCAGATCGCAAGGAGAATTAGAAACAGGCAATATTTTATCATTCGTAAGATTTAAAAAACATACTTTATATGACATACTTTATGAAACCGGGATTCAAAACCGAATGCCCTTCACGGGACATTCCTCCTGGCCTCTGTCCCCGTTAAACTGTATAGTGTATTTTTTTCCCTCCATGGCCATACAAATGCCCTGTACGCGTTTGTGCACGGGCTGGTACCATGCCATGACAACGTCGCCGATTTCGATGTTCGTGGGCTCAATGTTAGCAGACGCATCTATACGGAAATTTTTTCCACATCGAGTCACCACGTAACCCGTATCTGTGCGATTCATTATGGTAAATTTAGATCCGCGTACAAGGACCCCGTCCCCCTTGTTGAAAAAAGGACTCATGATGTGCTGAATGCGAGACGACAAATCATCCATCGCAAAATACTCTGCTTCCTCCTTCAATAAACACATGTCTACCGAATTTTTTCCCGGCAAGGTCTTGGAACCCCGTAAATGGTTTAAAATCCAACGAAAAGTCTCCGGGTCTCTGTCAATAAAAAACGCGTCTTCGACCAGTGCGCCAGGGTTATCGTGCCGAATCATTGCCGCCAACATGTTTGGGCCATGACTAGTCAACGTATCATGCGTCGTCCAATACACGTGCCCACCGACGTTGAGCTTGACCAACATTCGTGTCAGTTGTGCGCCTTAAATACTATATGAAACGTTTTTTTAATTAATTTCTTCTTTGGACCGCACGCTCCAGTTTCGCCACCTTTTTTTCCAAATGTTGGATACGAAGATGCGCGGTTTCAAGCAATTTGAACTGTGTATCGCCGACCGGGCGTTTTCTTACACTCAATAAAAAGCCGTTTGTCAACTTGTCAAATGACTCTTCTGTAACTTCTGGAAGTATATACTGTTCTAGCGGAAGTAATTTCGTTTCTTTAAAAATTTCCGAGCGCAAGCCATCGAACGTAGTTGCCTCGACCACAAACTCTGGTCTGAAATTCAGACCTTTCACATCCCAACGAATGTTCAACTGCATTTAGAAAAACATTAAACGTTTAAATAAGGTATATATTTAAATGTTCCACATTCGTATGACAACCACATTCGGATGGATTGCCTCATCCATATCGCTTATTTATAAACTTCCCCAAATATATCTATTGTATCGCGAAAAAACAACAGAAGGCTTATCCATAGTTTCATTATGCGTCCAGGCAATCTCATATTTGTTTTACATCGTTCATGGGGTTTACATCAACGATGACCCCGTTTTTTACATGGGTATTGCGTGCATGGCCCAGTCAATTTGCCTAATTGCAATGTACATATTATATGACAAAGCGCCTCAATCTGAGCCAGCCACGACATGAAATTGTTTCAACAGAGCCCGCAGGGGCTCCGGGACGCGCAAATGCTCAATGCCAAAGTGTTCTGCGACGCCACGGCCCCAGTCCGATTCCCACAGAGCCTCAATAATGCCGAGACCTGGGTATTCCTGGAAGTTGGACTCGATTTCTTTCGCAAAACGCACACTAATGTGGTCGTTTCTTATGTAGGAGAACCATTCGTCACGATTCATTTCGTGTATTTTAGGGAGACTTTTATATTTGATTATTTAAACAGTGTTGTCCCCGTCACGATGAGGCTTATTGTGAACGCTGATGATTTAGGTTACAGTGCACATAGGGACGAAGCCATTTTCGATTTGTTTGAAAGTGGCAAAGTAAGTTCGGCTTCTTTGATTGTAAACGGCCCAACCTCTGTTTCCGCCGCACAAAAAGCAGTTTCGATCGGATTGCCACTGGGGTTGCATCTAAACCTTACAGAGGGCGAACCTTTGACACATAACGAAAATCTGAAGGAAGATGGTCGGATGCTTTACAAACTGTTGTTTCGGCACAAAGCTTGGCTTAATCTAGAGTCATTCTGCAGGGCTGTGTCCGGGGAAGTTTCGGCTCAATTAAATCGATTTCATGAGATTACGGGAAATCCCGTAAAACACGTGGACGGCCACCAACACGTGCACGTTGCTCCAAACATGCCAGCGCTGTTGGCGCCTATTTTTCGCGCGCATGGTGTATTATCGGTGCGCATACCGGAAGAGTGGACCGAAGAGTACGATTGGCTTGACATCCCTTCTAAGAGGCATTATGGTATGCGGTACATAGACGCTCTGAACGCAAGGCTCGTTTACTTGCACGCTGGGTTTAAACTGAACGACCACATCGTCGGCATGGGCATGTCGGGGCACGCATTTACGCGTGCTCGTTTGAAGAACTGTTTGCGAGACAAGGTCGGTATTGTCGAACTGATGATACACCCCGGTAAGTCATGCGAGACGGTTTCGCATGGTCTTTTCACGGATAGCTTTGACACAGATAGTGGTCGCGCGCACGAGTGGGCCGTACTCAAAGCCTTTGACTTTAGTGGCCCACTCGTGTCGTGGGCCGGTGCGTTCGAACCACCAATCGTTCCAACCCCATAAAAATAGCTAAGAAGAAAACGTTGAACACGTAACTAAAACCGACTTTCAAGATACCTTGTGGAAAAATTATGTGTCCTGGAACATTTGCAAGTACAAAACCTGCAAAAAATGCCATGTGGACTTTCCAATAACGACCGCCGTCCGAGTGAAGGAAAGCCGCAAAGATGCCCTGCACACTATTGAACACAGTGCTTGAGATTGCACCAGCCGCAAATGCGTCCATGCCGTAGTATGCATCGACCCAGACACTGATGCCGTGCAGTATGCCAATCCCAAAAGAGACGAAGGTGCAAGCTCTGACTTTTCTTTCAAAAGCCGGAGAGTCGAAAAATAATTTATCGTGCGAAAAGGGTTGCAGGCATATCTCACATGCTTTTCGGCGTGAAACTCGTATCCACGTTTGGATGCAATGCAAATGGACGCCACCAACTGTACCGTCACAACGGCACACAGAGGCGAGATTCTCTGGTTCGTAACAGATGCGACACGTCTCCATGTCTAAAAGCCTCAGTTTCGTTTATATAGACTATTTATGGCTCGGTGCGTTGAGTGCAATGAAACGTTTACGAGCTATATGTTTGGGTGCAACGGGGACTGGCAAAACAACATTGTTGGCCACTATGAATGATAAACGTTTTGTTCGTGTCGCACCCACAGTCGGTGTAGATTTCAGTAACGTTGTTTGTGAGGGTGTTCGTTTTTTGTGCTGGGACACGTCAGGCGACCCTAAATTCGACAGGATTGCATCCATTTTTACAAGAGACTGCTGTGTGTTCATATATGTGTTCGATTTGACCCGGCCGGAGACGTTAAACAACGCTTTAGACTGGTACTGCGAAGTGAAAAAAATAGACATTGGTCCCCGTGTCCATGTATTTATTGGCAATAAGTCTGATCTCTCATACCAAGGCCAGTATGCACAAAATACCTTACGAAAATATGCCGACATAACGTATTATAAAACATCGGCTAAGTTCCCAACCGACGTCGAACGGGTATGGAAATCCATTCGCAATGACACGGCGCATTTAAGAGAAACATCATTGGCTGAGATGCCGTCAAGTCCACACGAAAGAGTAGAGTGTTGCCATTTGCAATAAAATACAGTCAAACAATTGTTCACTATATAAAGGAGGGAGATGTCAATACGGAATATGCCTTATTTGCCAGAAGTTGTTCGAATTATCGCGGCGCACGTCGAGGGTCCCATGGGAGGAAAGGCCATAGGAACTGGATTTTTCCTCAAGGTTGACGGAAAGCACATCACCGAAGAGGGTCTGTTGTTGACAAATGCCCACGTGGTCACGAATTCACCAGTGGTCAAAATCATGACTACGTACATTGAGCACCAGGCACTGCCGGTCACTGTGGTGTCACTTTGCCATGATCGCGATCTTGCTCTACTCAAGGTCGAGCCACAAGTGCAGCAGTGGTTGAAACGCACGCTGCACGAACGCTACAAATTGGACCACATTCCAGCGCTTGGCTTTGGCGACTCAGATTTGCTGCGGACGGGATTTGAGGTGCACGCCGTAGGCCACCCACTGGGCCTGGTCGATCAACAATTCACGACTGGCGTGTACCAAGGTCCGGTTCATCTAAATCAAGAACTTCGAGGCCTAACTTCGGCCACGATAAACGGGGGCAATTCGGGAGGTCCGTTGCTCGGAACATTTTTGCAAAACGAGGTCGAGGAAAAGGAAGTCGACGGCCTCCACTATTTTATACCCTCTAGATATCGATTGATGGGCATTAATACGTTCAAATTAACCGGAGCAAATGTAGACGGTGAGAACGGGTTCATTCACTCGAACACTGTCGTCAACGCGTTGCCAACACTGATGAAACCTCTGAAAGTCCGCTACGAACACGAGGTCAACATCATGGCCAAATTCAAAACCATGGCCAAGCAAGCGGCGTCTCCGAACGCGGTTGCGGCAGCGGCAGCGCTTGTGGACCATCTAAACGATAACGAGTGCGCGACAATGTCAATGCCTGGTCTCGAAAATGCATGGATAAAACATAAACTTGGTGGTCTCGCAAAGGGCAAGCCCCGGACGTTTGCGAGTTGGTTGGGAAGACACGTCTACAAGCCGCAAACAATGCACATGCATCGGGGTGGGCCGGAGCTCTTGTCTAAAGTGTTGGGGTACGCCGTCGACGCTGACTGGACTGGCCTTTTAGATTGGAAAGATAAACGGCGCTGGCAACAAGTCCGTGAAGATATGGGGTCAAACAAAAGCCCCGAAACGATGCCCGCCGTCATTCGCATTCTACCGCCACCAACAGCACACGTGCATTCGCCACAAGTGGGCATCTCGTCGCACCCTGTGTACACAGGAGATCTCCTCGTACACTATAAATGTCCAAAAAACGAGGACAACCAGTGGGTCGCGCAAGGTGGTGTCATTGTGACGCACGTCGCCCCAAAATCCCTCTACAGTCACGCTGGTGGTCTCGAAGGGGACATAATCTACAAGTTTCAATCCGGTGACATAGAAGCCGCCCTCACTCCCGGTGGTACATGGTACTCCAAGAGGCGAGATCTCCCTATGTCTCTGGTGGACATTTGCAACGACGTGCCTGTCAACCAAGATATTACGTTGTCCGTGCTGAGACCCGGTGGAAAACTTGTCAACGTCAAGTTTTCTCATCGCGAACCCCTCTACGAAGAATTACCCGCTGTTCGTCAAACTTATAATTTTTGCGACGAAGGACGCTTCGAAGCCAAGCAAAAGGCACAGGTGCAGGGTATTGTGTTTGCACCTCTTCGCCTTCAACACGTGGGCGCTTTCAAGCTATTAGATCATATGGCACTGAACAAGAGATACGAATTTAAAGTCGTCGTCGAAAATGTGTCGCCAGAATCTCCCGCATACGCCATTGATGCGCTGCATGCCGGCGTCATTGTTACACACATCAACGACGAGCCCGTGGCGTCGTCGTGGCAAGCTTTTCAACTACAAGTTTCGAAACCCCATCCCGAGACGGGCTGTTGGGTCATTGATACGGAGTACAACGGCCAAAAGAGCAAATACGTAATGGTCGCTAGACAAATACAAACGAAATAAATTATTCTTATGTGATTTCTATTTTTACCGTCTAGTACAGTCAGACCAGATGTATGTGGTTCATAAAAAACATTGACAAACTCCGTTTTCGTGACCAGAACCTCCTACCGAGTGCTGATTTTGTCCTTACCGACGGGACCAATACTAAAAGAGTCCGGGGATGGCTTCCATGTCACCACGCAAACGTCGGTTACGACCTCAAACTCAGCAAAACGCGAATACTAGAAGTTGTCAACCTCGTGATCAATGAAAAAAGGAAACAGAAGATGAAAGTCATCACGCAGACGTCACGCAAACTGGCCAAACAAAAAGGATTCGGGCCTAAAAATTACTCCAATGAGGAATACAAAGAACAAACGATGCGAGCATATAAATCAGACGCTCTATGGACATGTACTGTGCTCTATTCCCACTGGGAAATGCGTCATATGGATATAAGGCGGATATATGACATTCTTGTAGAAGATATTGAAAAACTCATTCAACCGGATTCGCCTGCAAGTTTTCCCAGATACATATTTCAACCATTATTTAAAACAAAAGTATTGATTCAGAGAGCGCGCCAAAAAATGGGAAAACTACCTTACGAAGACTGGGAAGGGTTTGAAGCGCGGCGACAATGGCAAATCCGTATGCAGTCCGACACGGCGTCGCGCAAAAAGCCTTCAGATCACATTCGGAAATTAGAGCGGTACCAAGAACTATGGACAACATCCTACCACATTCGCGAAGCAAAAGTCATCGGGTCCGCTTTCCGCCCTGACAATGTCACGTTGATTGTTGGCTCACCCCACCCCTCGATCGTTCCAAAAGACGCAGTCGTTCTCGTTAGAAATTTGGAAGATGCGTACAGGTGGAAATGCGAAGTTGACCACGGGTCTTTATTCTTGATAACGATTCGAGAAAAAGAAAACAGGTTAATAGAATTGGGGGTCTCAGACGCAAAAACATTACAAGCTGGTAAGGCCATACACATGCCATGGGCACATCTTTGGGGTATTTCAGACTGGCTAAAACTTGCTGAGCGCAGTCCGATACACGTCACGTGTATCGGACGCCTCGACCAGTGGCCATTAGGAAGGGGGCAAGTGTTTCGCGACATGCTCGCCGCCAAAAGTTTTGATACTTCGCGAGGGTTTCACGCCACCGTAGACAACGTCAGAATGGTGTATACCGACGACATAAAGACGTTTGTTGCTAAAGTACAACGCCAACACGGGGTCGTGCAGTGCTTTTCGGATGAAGCACATGATGATATTGATTGTGGTCGGAGGTTTCTCACAAGACCAAGGCGCATAAGAACCCTCAGGCCAGTATCAGATACGGACTTACCAATAAATTGTCAAGCATTATACGAAGAATGTAGAATACACGCGCCAGACCGGGTAGATGGAGACGCATCCGTACAACCCGTCTGCAAATATAAAGGCCTCAAAGCGTCAGCGGTCGTATATCTATGCTCAGAACACACGACGCCATTCGACGTGCATGTCGCCCGCACTTTCTGCAGGGACGTCCTGTACGTGTTAAACTGTTCTACATGTCTATTTTCCATGAAAAAGGAAGCTCCGAAAAAATGTACAATAAACCCATTCATATAAAATTAAAGATGATAATGTATGTGTTTAATTGAGGTAGTGGTAATATCCCAACCTATACACGCGTCAGTCACGGAAACACCGTAAATTAGAGGACGATTCGTCAGGCTCTGATGACCATTGCGAATAAACGACTCCATCATTAACCCGCGCACTCTAGCGTGCCGATGTGTCGCCAAATACTTGAGCACTTCGATTTGTTGTTCCCAATCTTTGCCAGAATTTCCATGCGACGCGTCAATAACAATCCCAGTCGACATATTCTCTCGATCAAGCGCTGTAACAACGTCATTGACATCTTCTTCGCGATAATTGGGCTGAAAGCCACCACGAAGTACCAAGCAACAATTCGGATTGCCTCTTGTATGAATAGCGGCGACGCGTCCGTTCTGTGTGACACCCATGAAGACTTTGGGCTCGGCGGCAGAATGGATGGAATGGATAGCGACTTCAACAGATCCGTTTGTGGAATTTTTAAACCCCACTGGAACTGACAGACCAGATGCCAACTCGCGATGTGGCTGCGACTCAGTCGTACGGGCGCCAATACACGCAAACGCTAACAAATCGTCAATGTACTGGGGCGATATCAACGATAATGTTTCCGTCGCACAAGGCAATCCGAGGCGATTGATGTCCAACAAAAGCTTGCGAGACGAAACAACCCCGTGGTCCATATTATTAGAACCGTCTAAATCTGGATCGTGCATGTATCCCGACCACCCCCTCCGCGTCCGAGGCTTTTCAAAATAGGTTCGCACGACAAAAAATATTTTTGGACAACTTTGCGACAACTCTAAAAGTTTACGTGCATAATCCAAAACTGCCACAGGGTCGTGCACTGAACACGGACCCACAATCAACAAAAGGCGCTGATCTCGACCCGCAAGAATGTCCAAAATTGTTTGACGATGTGACTCGATTTGGCTTTGAAGCTCCGCAGGCACGGGGAGCTGGGTTTTTAAAGATTTGGGGCTCATCATCATTTTTGCAGAAGCACGCGTATTTGTAGACATTGGTTGATAAATACAGATACTATTTATAACCTATACCCGTGAATCCAAAACCACTCTTCCACCAAATTGACGTTTTCCACACGGTTCAAAAGCCGCTGCAAAAGGAATTCTTCCCAAGCCTCTTGTGTAGCAGGCGGGTTGCACACAGATATTTGACGAAACACCCTTTCGTGACGTACACACAACCGAACGTAATCTTCTGAATCCACGTCAGCGCCCTCGGACAAACAATACGCTGTTCCTTCAGACCAAAATTGTTGTACGGCATCGCGCAGGGGTGCCGAAGCCCCGTGGCTTTCGACAAAACGTTTCCAAATGTACATACGGCGAGATTGAACAACGAAGGCGCACAAATTTAAGGGGACCGGACTCACACACCACAATACATCGAATAATTCGTCAGAAACTGACATAAAGTTCACGACGGACCATACGTTCGCAGGAACAATGTAATGGAACCTCAACCACTCAGTGTCGGAACGCACGACGGCAGCCCGTACCACTTTTTCGTACTCGCGTTTCAATTTACGATCACATATAATTGATTCGGACACACAAAGCGGCAATTCGTCGGATAGCCATTCGTTTCGAGTGAACCAACTGCAAATCCACTCGTCAATATAGTCTTGTTTACCTAGAAAATCAGCTGCCTTCACAGAGTCTATGTTTTTAGGACCGGCCAGTGCCTGTAACTGTTCACGTGTAGGAATAATACGAAGCATTGTTTACTCATGTACAGATCGTCATTATAACTCAAACATAAGATTTGCAATTTTGATTTTATTTAACGTCAAAAATTAATATGTTCTTCCGATTTAAGCAAGTTGACCATTTCTGGGGCGTCTTCCTCTCCCGCTGGAGGCGGTGATACCGACTTACGTTTTATACGCGTGTAGATATGTGCACCGAAAATGGCCACAGCCAGCGAAGCCAGCGAACTTAAAATAACTTCAGCAGTACCGAACGAATCTTCATTGGAGCTGGAACTGACATGGCTAGATTTCAAAATCTTCTTGACCGGGGCCTTCTTGAGCTCGGGCTTCTTGACCGGGGCCTTCTTGAGCCCGGACTTCTTGACCGGGGCCTTCTTGAGCTCGGGCTTCTTGACCGGGGCCTTCTTGAGCCCGGACTTCTTGACCGGGGACTTCTTGACCGGGGCCTTCTTGAGCGGGGCCTTCTTGAGCTCGGGCTTCTTGGCCGGGGCCTTCTTGAGCTCGGGCTTCTTGGCCGGGGCCTTCTTGAGCGGAGCCTTCTTGGCCGGGGCCTTCTTGAGCGGAGCCTTCTTGGCCGGAGCCTTCTTGAGCGGAGCCTTCTTGGCCGGGGCCTTCTTGAGCGGAGCCTTCTTGGCCGGAGCCTTCTTGAGCTCGGGCTTCTTGACCGGAGCCTTCTTGAGCTCGGGCTTCTTGACCGGAGCCTTTAGAACATTCACAGCCGATTGTGCGCGTACATGTGTGTCAATGTGTGTTTTCAGAGGGTTCTTCGCACCAAGTTTAATATTGTGTGCGCTCATAGATGCAGATTGACCCAAAGCGAAATGTGCGCTAACACACAGAAACAATAAGAACGAAACGATATTCATAATCTTTTACGCTAACGACTTTAAGTACGGTCATTTTGCATCGCATGCATAGGACACTTCCGCTGGGATTTAAAGCGAACAGTTTATTCTGCACGCGGTCAGAACTCCAAAGACTTGGTATTTTCGGTATATACATTTACTTTTCCACTCCTATTTTTTGTACGGGGACATGTGTAGTAGACGCTGAGGGCCACCGTGAACGAAACTACGACCACTGATAGGACGACGAACCACGACGGTGCATAGCGCATGACATATTTATCGTCTCCACTAGCAAGGGCACTATAGTCATGACTGGTGCCCTCTGTCGTGGTCAAATTCGTCGAATCGATAGACGATTGTTGAGCGGAAGCTCGCAAGATCACGATAGCTAGGAGGAATATCATTGTATGGAAATCACGTATGACTTTAAATAGTGACATCTAGCGTAGGCACGACTATAAAAAGAGACGTCCAACTTTGAGAATGGACTTTCATATACCCGCACGGGGTTGGATAATTTTTACCAAAGAAAATTGCAAGTATTGCACCAAGACAACATCTTTAGTTCCGGAAGCAGAGCGTGTACCATGTGATCATTTTTTAGGGGATTGTCGGGATGTTTTTTTGGCACGGATGAAAGACCTGACTGGACGACAACACTGCACATTCCCTATGGTATTTCACAACGGAAACTTTGTCGGGGGCTTTACAGAAACGTCAAAATACGTAGAGCGGTTGGACGCATTTAAACCAGTAGAGTTTTAGACCCATAGGGAAAAAGGAAGTATTTAAACGAAATTATTTTATTATCGTCCATGTCTTCCACACAGAATGTGCATGTTGTGACTGGTACATTAGTAGAAGAGCCCAGTCGATCTTTGCGACACCGTATCAAAATTGTGGCATTGGTATACTTGAGCAATTCCATATGGTCGTTCGTGCGGTACACGTCTACGCGCACTCCTTCTGCACTGTGGTTGCGGCTCGCCATCGCCACTTTTTTTTTCGCGCTATGGCTGCCGTTTTGCGGCCTGAGAGCATCGGAAAAACCAGGGTCTGGCAAATTGGCATTGTTTAGTGGTGTGCAAGGGTGTCTTGGATGTTGGAATTTATTTGCTTTTTCATCTTTGACTATGTTTGTCAGTACAGTTATCTTGATCTGCCAAACGTGCGCGCCCGTATTTGCGGCGGGCAATGTCACGTGTACCCTGGACCCGGAAAATGTCTCGAATATACCCGGTGAACAGCCGCTCGTTCTGCACGCGTACACGTGTGAGCAGCCTAACCCGTCCGTTGAGCACGTCGTGACTGGATTGATGTGTATAGCAATGTCCGTGGCCAGTTTTTCCACGGCCTTTCATGGGCGAAAAACAGGGAAGGCAAAAATGGTGCACGTCGTCACAGTCGAACCAACTGGTGTGGATCGTCTTAGAATGCCATCGATACCGGAAGATACAGTGGATTTGTGTTCGATCCAGGCTAGCGATGTTTCATATAATGACTTATGCAGCGGCGTAAACGAAGAAAATGCTTGAAGGAATATGTTTTGGATTTTGAGCGTGTAGCAGAAGAGTTGGAGCAAAGTCATAGTCGTGAAAAAAAACGTCAATTGAAGAGGAAAGTTTCAGCGGAAAAAAAAGCAGATTTGGTCATTCTTTTGGGAAAGAAAGCTTCGGATGCGGTGCTCAACAAGCGAAAAAAACCACACTCTGTCCGGGGACGAAGTTCTGATACCGCGAAGCATGTAGAAATGCATTACATTCGCACGTACTTGGAACCTGTAAATGTTCCATTCGACGAAGAAGCCGCACGCATGAAAAAACACATATTCGGTCACGACTGGGAGAAAAGGTGCATTTGGTCGGGAAGTTACCCGAAAAGGGGACTTTCTGTCGACCACGTGTTTGATGTGCGGGGTGGTTATGGAAATAAAAAGAAACGAAAGACTGGATGGCACGATAGGGGTCTCCGTGGTGGTGATTCCCAATGGAACATACTGATGGTCCGCACAGAACTGAATTCGGGTTACAAAATCTTCAATCATATGAAAGACTACGGTTGGAAAAAGCATGTGGGATGGCAGGTACTCTCGAGAGAGGAAGAGAGCCAGTGCACGCCGCGGGAAATAGATTTATATACAAAAATAAAGCAGTGGAGACAATATTGTGATCAACGAGGCGCTCGGTACTGTTGGGAGTTTCCCCGAGAAATGAATATAGAGCTAGAAAATGCATACGAGACGCTGTACAGTGATCTAATTCTGAAAGAAGAATGCATGAAAAGGCATGTACCAATCATACAAGAAAAGAGTAGAAGATTAATCTATGAATAACTTACCGATATTGTATATATAAGTACAACGACAATTGTAATGCCAAAGCTGCCTAAATGTGGTTGGTTTCAACGATGTGAAGATTGTCACGCGATCACGTCACGACTAACGGTGGTAAAACATCGTTACAAAACCAAAAAAGTCTCTGTTTGTCTGGGGTGTAGGTCAAGTTTCATTTATTTGTTACGACAAGAATTTAATTACGTCATCATCGACCAAGAAACCGTGGCCGAGCAATTCGTTCTCGTCTCGGATAAATAATTGAACGTATTCAAAACACCAGTTTTCGAGGTGGTGTTTTCTGCGGTGGGATAATGGACACTTTGTCACGCCACACCAGGTCGGCGGGAACTCGCCAGTATACGAGACCATACATCGACCAGAAGAAAAGATACTCTGTTATGTACCACCAAGAGCAGCGTGCACACCGGACAGACTCGGGCAATGGACCCGAGTCGTCGTAATCGGTTGGATTACAACCATACACCGAATAAACGAGCCATCCTGAACATATCATACCAACGGCGACAGTGCTCCACCAATGCAGACTCCAAACGCGGTTCGTTGGCGTGGGATAACATTCGTACATTATAAACAGTGCCGAAACTAATATGAGAGCATTATGTGCGTTCGTTTGAAACATCGACACCAAAAAAGCTCCAAAGAAACCGAAAAATCCAGCCACTATGAGAATAGAGTTTAAATACAGCGAACTTGCCACGGCTACCAAGCAAAATGCAAGCGTGAGGCCTCGATACGGATCCGTAGTCAGTGCCCTAGACAATAATATCGGTATTTGCTCACCACAAGTGTCGTAAGACACTTCCCAAAGAGCTACAACGGATAAAATAACCAATACAACAAGACCAATGAGCCAAAAAGTACGGTATAACATTTCTTTATATGTACAAAGTCGTTTCTTTAAATACTTAATCTTTTCGAACGAATGTCACCGCTTGTGTATTTAACCACGCGTGTTGTTTCACGTACTTGCAAAAGAAGGCTTTTTCTAAAAGTGGGTAGCGTTGTGGCGGCAACTCTTCCGCTGTAGACAACCATTCTCGGATGGAAGTTGACCACAATTCAAGTTGCCCGGAATCTGCATCCAACAGTGCTTTGGCGACGCGCGAATTGCCATGATAGAGGTAAATTGCCTTGGTATCGGTATACTCCACGTGTTTGCTGAGGGCAAAGGTATATGCTTCGTGTTTGAATCGTGCCAGGGCGGATTCAAGGCTCGTGGCCGTCCATTTTTGCATTGGTTCTTGTACCCATTCGTCGGTGGATAGTACGCGGCGATATACGTACCATGTCACATCAATTTGAAAGACATTGCCCATTTCATAGTTCGGCACATTAGCTTAAATAGACGGATTTTTCTAACAGATCGAAAAAAATTTGGCGCAAAAATCTCTAATCCATTAGAGATTTGTTCTAATGGATTAGAGATTTCTAAAAATGTTTGGCGCAAAAATCTCTAATCCATTAGAGATTTGTTCTAATGGATTAGAGATTTCTAAAAATGTTTGGCGTTAAATTCTACGAGACACTATTTAACGACGTTATCAACTATTGCACATGCGTCATTATGGCCATTGTGCTTACTGTGGCATGTACTGCCGCATGACCAAAGAGCATGTTGTGCCCCATTGCTACGGCGGCACCGTCAAAATTTGGGCGTGCTCGGACTGCAACAACAGCCGAGGACATTCGGGAAGGGATGCACATTTTTTAAAATGGCTCGAATCACACGAAGACATTTTTCGGAAAGCGGTCAAGGAGTCTACAGACCCATTGCAGACAGATCGGTGGCTAGAATTAGAGGGGTTAGACAAATATAGATTACAGTTGTGTTTTTAACGTGCATCACCACGCCTTTTGTTTTTTTGACACTGGGTCACGGCCGCTTCGTCTTCGTCGTCTGAAAAAGAATAAAGCTCTTTAAGAATTTCGAGGTCTTCGCCCGTTTCATTCAGTGCGTATATCATTATTTGTACGTATTGTCTAATTGTACATTTATTTTCGCCCAGTTGGACCCATCCGCGACGAATCAGTATCTGCTGCCGGCGTTGGCATTCGTTGACTAATACACTTAGCAATTGCTCCTGTGTCATGCCTTTGGGTGTGAACAATTCCAAAATGTCATACACTCTATCTACGGTTAAATCGTCTGTAGACTTCTTCAGAATCTTATACATTGTATTGTATATACTTGTGAACGGAATACGGTTGATAGGACGGCGTTCAAACGTCCAATGGCCACCCGGCGTCTGTGTAAGCACTTCTACACGGTCAAGAAAGGTCACTGTTTTTGTTCTCTGACGTTTTAGAGACGTCATTGGCCAACGGTAGGGGGTTTAAATACAAAAAAAATACCCGCGTGTCATCTACAACAGCGAAGTGTTTCGAAAACCATGATTCGTAACATTCTGCTTCACGTCTTCTACTTTTCCTACGCGTCTGACATCAATAGAGATGTAGCCCTCTGACTGTGCCCATGGATAAATGACAAAAATAACCACCGGTACTAAAATGGCGAGGGATGTCACAACACAAAGACAACACCAGCAGAAACAGTGCTTGTATGTAACACAATATTGTTGTTTAAATGTCGGTGGTGGTGGGGTATAGTACGAATAAGGCCCAATGCCTGCTAGTTGCATTCTAATACACATTTCTAGTGCTGTTGTGAACTGACTTAGGTCCATGTTTTGCATAATCAACAGTGTGCGATCTTCAGGAGTTAAAAATAGATTGTTTTGGCACCATTCCACAAACTCGTCTTCGTGAATGGTACCATTTTGGTCTGTGTCAAGAGCTTTCATAGCGATTTTCGTCACGACTTCTGAGCAGTGCTTGAGATGAGCAGGCGTGCCAGGTAATAAAGATTGCAGATCAAGCACAAGCGCTGTCATCTCAGAACTTGATATTGTACCACTGTTGTCTTTATCATAGTTCGAGAAGATTGCGCGGAGGACGATGGGCACTTCTTTATTACCAACAACTTTGATTTTGGCCATGTTGGCGAGGAGACCGCGGCGATTTTGTGGGTTTGACGGCATAACCTTTGTCTGGGACATCCGCTATATGTTTGAAAGCTGTTTAAATACATTTAAATGAAAAAATAATGAACACTAAATTAAATAAAAACATTCGGAAATGTGCTAACCCTCACATGAATGTAATCAATGACTCTTGTGCAACAATCTCAAAAAATGTCCTCTCGTTTAATAAAAAAAAAGTATGCTTATATATTTTAGTTACTGGCTAAAGACCGTGGAAAGATCCGAAAACGTTTTCCAAAGATCACTGCCTCCTTTTGTTTTGGGGTATTTTGCTTTCAATTTTTTTATGGCAGTCGATATTTCTTTTTTTGTCATCTTGTCTATATTTGCGGGTACGGGTTCCTTTAATTTCTCACAAAGTTTTTTAAATTTATCCCTTAACGCCTTCGCACTTCTAAAACGGTCGAAGAAGCCTTCGGTCTCTTCGAAATCACGAGCCGGTTCTGACTTTACAAACTGGACGAACATCCTTTTGAGAACGATCGGTATTATATATACTGACCTTTTTCTGAAATTCTGAAAGCGAAAAATTACACAAGTTTTGCAAATAAGTATTCTTTACTTCGTTTTAAATAATTTCGGCAATGAGCTCGTTGCGCAATTCCACGTCTCGTTCGGCCCGGTTCAGATCGCGCACGACCTGCACAATTGATTGCTCGATGCGTCGCCACGTTGCATCGTCCCATTCAATGACGTATTCGCGCTGTTCATCCCCGTAGGTTTCAACGAGTTTAGCGCGCTTGACCTTGAGCATTTTCATGTACACGAAGCATTGCACGCGTTCGTATTCGCGCAATTCTCGGAATAGGCCTCGCGTACGATGTTTGAGTTCAATCACAGTACCGGTCTTTGTATCAAAGCCATCAATGTAGCCGATGATAAAAGCACCGAATGGACGATCGTAAATGCTGTAAAAGTGCGCCTTGTGGTTGCCCTCGCGGACACTCGGCCGCGATTGCTGCACTTTTTTTAAATCTTTATCTTCTGCTCGTATGCCTTTGGTCGTTTGAATGGTAGTCGTTGCCACCTTTCGAATATTTTGGGCGACAGACGCTTTCTCTTCCGCGACGGCCACTTTGCGCTTTTCTGTCACTTTAGACGCTTCAAATGCCACGGTGGCTTCTCTCACCTTTTCTTGAAGCGTCTTCATGGTTTTGGGCAATATCCAACCTTTCAGTCTGGCTTTTTCCACAGTACTTTTGCGGGCCGACTTACCAGTAGGCGACATATGATAGACATGTTGCTCGTCGCCTCGTTCGACAAAGAACCAACCAATGGCCCGGGTTTTCTTGACACCCAACTTGACAGTATTGAACGAAAGCATTACGCGCGTCGTTTGCGCTTCAATGCGATGTTTCATGACCTTTTCGGCGGCGCGCGCCGTATGTTCTACGGCTTGTGTAGCGGCGGCCTCGGCATCTTTGGCTGAGGTTTTGGCCGTTTGCTCGATGGCTCGGATGGCCGCCGTCTGGTTCATGTTGCCTGCGACAGCATCGCGCACGAGTGTTTTCATCTGAACCGAATTCTCCAAAACCTTTTGAACAGACTCGTCGGTCGTCTCGGTCTTTTGACGTTTGGCCAGTTCTCGTTGTATCGTTGTCGACGGCTGAACGCCGAATCTTGGCATGCGCTTCAAATTTAAAGCCCATGTTTTTGCAAGAGCCTCTCGCTGATAGTCGGACCGCTTTGACTCTGGGTCGTTTTTCAACTTGAAAGCACCGATGAGTTTACCCACGGACGACGCATTGATTTGCCAACGGAATGGCATTTGGTACACGTAAACATTTATCACAAACTCAAAATCACATATATGTTAACAAGTCGACATGTGTGTATAATTGTAGAAGCACGCTGTTTTTACCCGTTAAAACTCGATAGGGCTCTCGCGAGTCTCCCTACCGGTTTGTTCAAACAACGCGTGCAATTTCTTTTTGTTACCTGATCGAACTACACATTCTACGATACGGAGGATTATGAAAATCGCCAATATAACGAGGGCAGCAGTAACAACTACAACAGACATTCGTTCGTTCGTTCTAAGTGTTTAAATAGATACTTCTTACACTTTGACAGGGGGGGGGGCGCATGACATCTTCCGATGTAAAGTGTGTTTTCGCCACATGTTTCACTCGCAATGCGTGCGCAATATGTGGGAAGCGAGTGCATTAGACGTACATTCATTTGGGGTTGTGGGGAAAGAAAATATAGTTATTTCTTCTTGTTTTGTAACACAATTTTAGGGGAAATGCCCATAGACATTAATTCTTGCATCAGTAGTTTGCCAGCGTATGGCATTTGAACCGATTCGATGTCTTTCTTTTCACAATCGGTACAATACGATTCTCCAAGGGCATTCGATACGACAGTACCGATGAGACCACAATGCTTGCACAGAGGCGCATCGTACGCGTCTGAAGAAATCATCATACGTTCGTGCAAAACTGCCGATGCGCCATGGGCTACGCCACAGTCTCGTTCCATTTCTCCCCATCGAAGGCCTCCGCCATTCGCGCGGCCGTCGACGGGTTGCCTCGTCAGTCCTACGATTTTACCCTTGGCGCGCGCATGCACCTTGTCCTCGACCATGTGTTTGAGCCTCTGATAAAATGTGGGCCCAATGAAGACCCGACCTTTGAGTCGCTTTCCCGTATGAGGATGGTACATGACTTCTTTCCCGTCTTCAGAGTAGCCTGCTTTCTTAAGCATGTTGCAAATTTCATCAACGGGTTTGTGGGAAAATGCGGTGGCGTCAACGCGAACGCCTATCAAGGCTGCCAATTTGGACGCAACGCACTCGAAGACGTGCCCAATGGTCATTCTAGACGGTATAGCGTGAGGATTTACAATGATGTCGGGTACGATGCCTTCTTCTGTGAATGGTAGGTTTTCCTGACTGTACATCATGCCAATGGTCCCTTTTTGTCCATGGCGCGATGAAAATTTGTCACCCATTTGCGGTATTCGCTGTTCCCGGATGCGCGTTTTCGCCGTTTGACCTCCGTTGGCGTTCTGAAACAATATAGTGGCGTCGACAACGCCGTTGGACTTTTTGTTTTTGACGACGTGTGGATGATTCTTACCGGGCGTAACATTGCAGAAGATGGCGTCCCCCTTTGTAACAGTGGTGCCTGGAAACGTCAATCCGTCAATGTCCAAGGTTTTCGAAATGCCTCCGTACGAGTCCTGCTTGCAAAATTTGGAGGCTGGTGCTTGCCTCGACGACGCGTTTGATTTTGAATATGTTCTGAACGTCGTCGACCGACCGAACCCACGATCAACGGCTGACTTGTTAATCAAGAGACTATCTTCTTGATTATATCCACCAAAACACATGATTGCCACAATAGCTTGCGTTCCCGCCGGCAAATCGTCACCACAAAGAGCCTTTGCCACTCTTGTCGTGACTAAGGGTTTTTGAGGATAATGCATGATGTGGCCATTCGTGTCAAAGCGTTTCGCATAATTACTAGCATACACGCCCATCGCCTGCTTGCCCATCGCGGCTTGGTACACGTTTCTAGGCGACTGATTGTGGTCAGGATACGGAATAGTGGAGGCAAGGGTGCCCAAAATAAGTGCGGGGTCCAGTTCACAATGGGTATGCTCGGATGTGAGGTCTTTGGGTCGTAGAGCAATAAGTGCGTTCTCTTCTTCGTATATGGAGATATTTTCGACAATGCCCAGCGAGAACAAATCGTCCCACCGCAAACGCCCCGCTTTCAAGTCGGACACTTGTTCGGGGGCGCATCCGAGGGTGCCGTTTTCGTGAACAACAAAAACAGGCCTCGACAATCGCCCCGAATCCGTCCAAATGTGTATCATATCGTCTTCCACAGCAATGCATGCGTCCGAGGATATTGTCCGTGACCGGCGAGCACTTTGAAGTGTACCCACGAGCGTGGACAAGTCGTCGGTCCGGCCAACAGGAGCGCCGTTATGAAAAACAATGTGACGACCACCCTTGACCAAGGACGGTTCGACGATGGCAAAAATGGGAGCGACGGCACACTGTGTCGTAATATACGCCGATAGAGCAAGCTGCTTGACCAGACCCACAGGGCCTCCTTCCGGTGTTTCCGACGGGCACATGTAGCCCCACTGGTTTCCGTACAGCAGTCGGGGGGCGATGATTTTTTGAGTCGAATCAATGCCTGTATCCACCCGCCGTAGCTGTGATATGCACGAAATATACGTATTACGATTCAACATTTGCGAGACTCCAACGCGTCCAGCGAAGGCAGAGGATTTTATTTTCCAATTCCCTGTGGCAAGGGCGTATTTAATGCCATCTGTAATGTGCTGAGGCTGAACGAGACGGTGTGGGCGTAACTTTTTGTTCTTGTTCAATAGTGCGACGCACGACTTCTTCATACTGCCCAACATTTGATAAAAGAGATGCATGAACAACGTACCCAACATGGCGCCGGCCGTGTCGAGGCGTTTCGCACGGACATGATCTCTGTCCGAATAAGTCTGTTCGTGCAAACATTTCAAGTACTTGGACCATTGCAAACACAAAAAAGAGGCGCGCTCTCCACCGCGCATATTTGGGTATACGAGTCTATCCAATAGTTTTTCGGGGTCTTCAAAGTACTCTTGGAGCCAGAGCATGGCAGCTTCTTGTGTAGTGGCAACGGACGCGTCGTCGACGGAGCTGCGCGCGTCCGTCACGTTAATTTGCAATTTCCACGCGTCGTCGACGCCGCCCAAAGCCCGCCACAAAATTAAAATGGGAATATCTGTCTCTTGACCGGGCAGGGAAACGCGAAACGGTGCCGACCCAAATTTGCGAACTTTTATCCGCAACGTCGACACACGATGGCCAATCGGGTCATACTCGGCGTGGTACAAACACTCGTTAGGACCAAAACAAAATATCATATTGGGCGAAATGCGCTCTTGCACGACCAGCGTTTTCTCTCGACCATTCACAATGAAATATCCCCCTGGGTCATGTGGACATTCATCATTCGCGTAGTTATCCGTTTTCTGAAGCATGCACAATGACGAACGTACCATCACTGGCATACGCGCGAAAAAAACATCTTTGTACACCGATGTGGTTTCTTTACCGGAAATAGTACGCGTGTACCTGACCGTCACATACATTGGACTTGAATACATGAGGTCGCGTCGCCGCGCCTCCATTGGACTGACGCGTCGAATGTCGCCATTTTTTTCGACACACGACGGAATGTCATAACGCACATCAGAAATGCGAATCGTATGTGGCGGCGTGTTATCGTCGAAAATGTCCAGACTAGGCTTTACCACCAACGGTCTGTGATTTTTTATCACATCGGGTACAATGCGCGATACAAAATCATCGTAAGAATACAAGGCCTGCTTTGTTAGACGAGTATCTCTAAAAAAAGCCTCGACGACGTCGCCCTGCATACTCAGTACGATACTCTCTTTTTTTTTTTGTAAATTAAAATACACATATGTCTTACATCATTGTAAATAACATTGTCTACACACTGCTATGTACTCGCTACAGACCGATACGAGAACCGTTTCGCCTGAAACCCTTTTGGTAAACGAGGCCGCACGGCCCGGGTGTCGGCAACGAGCACACAACGCCCGCTTGAACTGCACGTCGTCGGCCAGTGGAACCAAGTCGAGGATCCCGCCGAAAGGTTTTCGGCGGTAATCGCCCGAAAGACCCGCAACGATGACGTGCTTACCGTGCTTTTCTACCATGAGCATGACGGCCGCGCGCAAATTGACAAAAAACTGTGCCTCGTCAATGGCAATTGCGTCGTAAGGTCGCACGTCCACCAAAAGTAAATCGTCGGTCTTTTTCGCCACAGCGCGCTTGCCAGCATGCGTCTGCACAAAGCTGCCAGAAATCCGAGTGTCGTTCGTATGGTTCACTACCAGACACCGGGTACCAATGGCGACGAGTCTGTCCACGCGTCGTATCAGTTCCGTAGACTTGCCTGAAAACATCGAGCCCAAAATGAGGTCCAGTGACATGTATTCTTTTTTTTTCGGAGCCGGCATTTATATGTCCTCCCAATTATACAGAGGCGTAAATCCCCCAACCTTTCCCCCTAGAACCAAAAAAGCTTTAAGCATATGCATGACAATGTTTTCAATTATTTTAAAGTATCACGATTAACATGTCTGTTCATGAGGATTGGAAAACAGTGGACGCTTTCCGCGCGCTCACCGACCCCGAACCCGAAGATATTGTGGAGCTCGACATCGCGATGATGCGCATTTTAAGACACTTTAAGTCAGACCGCCATTGCCGAGCGGCTGGCTACTCTGTACGATTCCCCAGATTCCAGCAAACGTACCCGGACAGAGCACCGGAAGAAGAACTCAAAATTTTACGTGAACATTATTGGAATCTGG
>Ga0209630_10000293_pt1 | contig 57900 bp, 48 predicted proteins | sample COG_01_FD_184745 | JGI IMG/M metagenome (GOLD analysis project Ga0209630, IMG submission 184745) | Pelagic Microbial community sample from North Sea - COGITO 998_met_01 (SPAdes) (version 2) | ecosystem: Environmental > Aquatic > Marine > Neritic zone/Coastal water | place: Helgoland, sampling...
AAGAATATGATGCAAATGCAGCAAAAAAGCATCTCCGGCCAGTAATATTGGAACCACTAAAAGAACTCTTTGATTCATTCAAGAATTTGAATGAATGGGATAATGATAATATTAAGAATGTTATCGAAAAGACGGCAAGTGATCTTGAGATAAAGATGGGCAAACTCGCACAGCCATTACGGGTAGCCGTGACAGGGGCTGGCGTCTCCCCGAGTATTGACGACACATTACGATTGTTAGGGCAGGAAAAAAGCTTGGCGCGGCTACGAAAAGGCATAGAATTTATTGAAAATCGTAGTTCGTCTTGACACTGATTATACTGTCACGTACAGTCGCCGCCTGTTGTTATTTCGCGGTATCAACCGGGGCTATAGCTCAGCTGGGAGAGCGCTTGCGTGGCACGCAAGAGGTCGGCGGTTCGATCCCGCCTAGCTCCACCAAATTGTAATTATGTAGGCTGTTTTACCGGACATATTCTTAATATTGTCCCCATCGTCTAGAGGCCTAGGACACTGCCCTTTCACGGCGGCAACAGGGGTTCGAATCCCCTTGGGGACGCCATACATAAAAAAGCCCACTTAATTTGTGGGTTTTTTTATGAATCATGTTTTAAAAAGATTTGAACCCTAGGGTTTGACAAATCGGCACGATTGCCGATTTGGACGTTCGCTGAAAGGCAACGGGCAGAGCCCGAGCAACATGGATGTTGTGAGTCTATCCCCTTGGGGACGCCATAATATGCAAAGCCACCTTTATGGTGGTTTTTTTGTTTGTTTAAAGGATTGACTTTTGTGTGAATTGAGTTTTGTGTGAATTTAGTTTACATAACAACTTTGTCTGGGTTCCTGAGCATTATCTAGCTGGCTATTCAATGCTATAATCCGCCTCGAATTAAAACCACTAATAATAATTTATGAAATTTCTTGTAACAGGCGCTGCGGGATTTATTGGGTTTCACACATCACAGTATTTACTTGAACGAGGCGATTCAGTAATAGGTATTGATAATCTGAATGATTATTACGATCCTTCCTTAAAGGAAGCGCGCCTTTTAAAATTAAATGATAACAATAATTTTAGTTTCCATAAGATAGATATTATCGATAAGGATGCTATCGATACTGTTTTTAAGTCAGAATCTCCGGACTATGTGATTCACCTGGCGGCTCAGGCTGGTGTACGGTACTCACTTGAAAACCCGTATGCTTATATAGATTCGAATATTACAGGTTTTATGAATATTCTAGAAGCTTGCAGATATTACCCGGTTAAGCATCTGGTATTTGCCTCTTCCAGTTCGGTGTATGGCGCGAACACACTAATGCCTTTTAGTGTAAATCATAATGTTGACCACCCGCTTTCAATTTACGCCGCAACAAAAAAATCTAATGAGTTGATGGCGCACACGTATAGCCACTTATATGACATTCCAGTCAGTGGCTTGCGATTCTTTACTGTCTATGGTCCATGGGGCAGGCCTGATATGGCATTGTTTATCTTTACTAAAAAAATTCTAGATGGTGAAAAAATAGATGTATTTAATAATGGCAAGCATAAACGAGACTTTACTTATATCGATGATATTGTAGAAGGTGTTGTTCGTGTCGCTGACAATATAGCAACAGGCGATGACAATTGGGACAGTGACAAACCAGACCCAGCAACGAGTAGGGCACCTTATCGTTTATATAATTTAGGTAATAGCTCTCCGGTTGAGTTGATGTATTTCATCGAACAAATCGAAAAGAATCTGAATAAAAAAGCAGAAATAAATTATTTGCCATTACAAGCTGGTGATGTGCCAGAGACCTATGCAGATGTAAATGCCTTGATTGATTATGTCGGCTATTCACCTTCAACTTCGATTGAATCAGGGATAGAAAAATTTATTAACTGGTATAAAGAATATTACAAAGGATGAACAAGGACATGAACCGGAATATCTCCGTTATAGGGTTAGGTTATGTAGGATTGCCTGTGGCAGTTGCATTCGGTCAAACTTCGAAAGTGATTGGTTTTGATACGAATCAGCAGAGAATTGATGAACTGAATGATGGAATAGATAGAACAGGTGAAGTTGTCACTTCCGAACTCAAGTCTTCCAGTATTAACTTTACATCAGACTTAAGTGAATTGTCTAAAGCGGACTTTCATATTGTTGCAGTTCCAACACCAATAGATAAGTCTAAAAAACCAGATTTAAAACCGCTTTTATCCGCATCGAAAACAGTTGGGAAGATTCTAAAAAAAGGCGATATTGTTGTTTATGAATCTACGGTTTATCCAGGTGCAACAGAAGATGAATGTGCCTCAGTTCTTGAAAAGGAGTCAGGCTTGATATGTGGTGAAGATTTCTTTTTGGGGTATTCCCCGGAACGTATCAATCCTGGAGATAAAAAACATACCTTCAAAACAATTAAAAAAGTTGTTTCAGCACAGAATGAAACAGTATTAGATGTTGTCGCTGATGTTTATGCTTCTGTCGTTGAAGCCGGTGTGTACAAGGCAGCATCAATAAAAGTAGCTGAAGCTGCTAAAGTGATTGAGAACACGCAGCGTGATCTCAATATTGCCTTAATGAATGAATTGGCGATTGTATTTAAAAAAATGAATATAGATACACATGATGTCTTAGAGGCCGCGGGTACGAAATGGAATTTTTTACCGTTCGAACCGGGTTTGGTTGGTGGACATTGTATTGGCGTTGACCCTTATTATCTTACATATAAGTCAACATTATTAGGCCATACTCCGCAAGTTATTCTTTCAGGAAGAGAAATTAACGATAGCATGGGAAAGTATATTGCGGAGTCACTTATAGATAATCTGAAGCAGAGTAAAAAAGAACTTAACGAAGTAATTATTACGATACTTGGTATAACGTTCAAAGAAAATGTCCCGGACATTCGTAATACTCGGGTTATTGATGTCATATCAGAACTCGACAACTATCCTGTCACAATTCAGGTTTATGATCCCTGTGCAGATAGTAATGATATTAGTAATGAGTATCAGGTTGATATGATGGAATTTGATCAATTGAAAAATGCTGATGCAGTGATTCTTGCAGTTCCGCATGATGAAATAGTCTCGAAAGGTTGGGAGCTTATGTCGGACCTTCTCAGTTCTACAGGCGGGATTGTCTACGATATTAAAAGTACGCTAGATAGAAAAACAAAACCTGAAAATATTGCTCTCTTTCGTTTATAAAATGTCATATGTATTTGGAGAAAGTAGATAAATGAAAGTCACAATGCTTGGTTGTGGTTATGTCGGCCTGGTCTCAGGTGCCTGCTTTGCTGAGTTTGGTGCTAGCGTCACCTGCTTTGATATAGACAAAACGAAAGTTGATACATTATTAGACGGGAAAATTCCAATCTACGAACCTGGACTAGAGGCCTTAGTCCAAAAAAATGTTGAACAAGGACGCCTTTCATTTACGAATAAATTGGATGATTGTATTTCAGAATCTGATCTTGTATTTGTAGCAGTAGGTACGCCGACCAGACGTGGAGATGGTCATGCAGATTTAAGCTATGTTTATCAGGCTGTGCAGGATATTTCACCATATTTAAATGGCTATACAGTAATCGTCGATAAATCGACTGTGCCCGTTGGTACGGCAAGAAACGTTAAAAGACTTATTGCAGAGACAAACCCGGCGGCAGACTTTGATGTGGCTTCAAACCCTGAATTTCTACGGGAAGGTGCCGCAATAACAGATTTTATGCGGCCGGATCGTGTCGTGATTGGAGTTGAAAATGAACGTGCAGAAAATGTATTAAGAGAACTCTATCGCCCGATTAATTTGATTGATGTGCCGATATTATCAACTGATCTAGAAAGTGCGGAATTGATTAAATATGCATCGAATGCATTTTTGGCAACAAAAATAAGTTTTATAAATGAAATGTCTGTGCTTTGTGAAGCAGTCGGAGCTGATGTTCATGCAGTGTCAAAAGGCATGGGCATGGATGGGCGAATCGGTCGCAAGTTTTTACATCCTGGCCCAGGTTATGGGGGTTCCTGTTTTCCAAAAGACACCAAGGCACTTGTAAGAATAGCTCAGGAACATGGTGCCTCAAGTCGAATTGTCGAAACAGTAATTGAAGTCAATGAAGCGCAGAAGGCGAGGATGATAAAGAAAATTCGCAATGCGCTTGGTGGAAATGAAAATGGCAAAACTATAGCGGTTTTAGGATTGACCTTTAAACCTGAAACAGATGATATGCGCGATGCACCGTCTCTCGCGATACTGCCAAAATTAATCGAAAATGGTTGCCGAATACATGCACATGATCTGCAAGGTATGGATGAAGCAAAAATATTATTACCCTCGGAAGTTCAGTATTACGATGACCTCTACTATGCATTAGAGGGTGTTGATGCTGTTGTATTAATGACCGAATGGAATATGTATCGGAATCTGGATATGAAGTTAATTAAAGAAAAACTAAAACAACCGGTATTTATTGACCTTCGCAATGTTTATGAACCACACACCATGAAATCACTTGGGTTTGATTATCATTGCATAGGTCGATAGATATATAGTCATTATGAAAAAAATAACAAATCAAAATACAGTTTGGCATGAACCTTCGGTTTACCGTGAGGATAGAGAGCAAATGAATGGACACAAAAGTGTCATCATCTGGTTTACTGGTCTATCAGGTGCGGGTAAATCGACACTGGCACATGCGCTTGAAGATACTCTACACAAAAATAAGGTTAGAACATTTGTCCTTGATGGAGACAATGTGAGGCATAACCTTTGTAAAGACCTTGGGTTTTCAGATGAGGATCGAACAGAGAATATCAGACGAATCGGAGAAGTAAGTAAACTAATGATGGAAGCTGGGGTGATTGTCTTGACTGCATTTATTTCACCCTTTATCAAGGATAGAAATATTGTCAGAGAATTGGTTGCTGAAGCTGAATTTATTGAGGTGTATTGTGATGCCTCAATTGATGTTTGTGAATCACGTGATGTAAAAGGACTCTATAAAAAAGCGCGTGCTGGTGAAATTTCTGAATTCACGGGAGTGTCTTCTCCTTATGAAGCCCCGATTCATCCTGAATTGATCCTGGAAACTAGTAATCACACGATTGAAGAGTGTGTGGATATTTTGCTTTGCTATCTTAAAGATAAACATATTATTGCGTTAGCTTAGTTAGCAGTTATTCATTATGAAATCGTGGTATTTAATTCAAACTAAACCGAAAGCAGAGCAGAGCGCTAAAGAAAATCTAGAAAGACAGAAATTTGAAGTATACCTACCACTGCTCCTCGGAAGAATAAAAAGGCGTGGTAAATTAGTTAAATCTATTCAACCCATGTTTCCAAGGTACTTATTCATCAACTTAAATGATCAAACAGATGATTGGGGACCAATTCGGTCAACAATTGGTGTTTCTACTTTAGTGCGATTTGGTAATATTCCAGGCAAGGTGCCAGAAATCTTCATTAACTCTCTGAAACTAAATGAAAATTCCGAAGGAATTCATGAGATCCCTAGAAAAACTATTGCGGTAGGTGATAAATTATTAATAGTTGAAGGGCCATTTGAAGGTTATGAAGCAACTTTATTTAGTCAGAAATCAGATGAACGAGTAATCGTCTTACTTAGAGCGTCTGAAAATTTCATAAAAGTTAAGCTTGAAAAGAAGGTAATCGAGCCTATTTGTTAATATAGCTAAATCTTCCGTATTCTTGCGTTTGAGGTAACTTTTCATGTCATGAACTCATAAATTCGCTATATATAGTAGTTCATATGATGAACACTCTCATATATACTGTTCACCATATGAACAGTAAAGAAAAACAAGACTCTGCCACGCTTGAGATTCTTCGTGTCATCGAGACAAATGATGGTGTTACGCAAAGAGGAATAGCTGAAAAGCTTGATGTTGCTCTTGGTTTGGCTAATTCATATTTAAAGCGCTGCGTTCATAAAGGCTTGGTTAAAATACATCAAGCACCAGCAAACCGATATCTTTACTACCTCACGCCCAAAGGCTTTGCAGAAAAAAGCCGATTAACCACAGAATATCTGAGTAGTTCATTTAATTTTTATCGTCATGCTAGTGCTTCATGTGGGGCAATCGTAAAACGGTGTCATGAATTGAAATATCACGAATTATTACTATGCGGAGTATCCGAACTCGCAGAAATTGTAAGTATTCAAGCGAGTGAACAGGGTATTAATATTATTGGTACGCTAGATAAAAACACGAATAGGACCCAGTTCCTCGGGTTGCCTGTTTGGAATTCATTCGAATTTTTATCAGAGTTTGATGCCTGTGTCATCACGGAATTAAGAGAAACACAAGCAGTGATTGATGACATTAGTGGTTACGTGAAAACAGAAATTTTATTTATTCCAGACATCTTAGGGATATATAAAAAAATATAAACATATTTTATTTCTGGATTTATAGAAGAAATAAAATGTTGATTTAATTTATACAATGTCATTTTATGCGTTGTATGGCGGTAGCGTGGTTAACATTAAAAAAGCGAGAAAAATCATGTATAGAGCACCTTATATAATTACAGATAGAAAAATTAAGTTTGCTATTCTCGGGTGTGGGAGAATTTCTGCAAAGCATTTTGAAGCAATCGAACAACATTCCGAAAATTCTGAGTTAGTCGCTGTGTGTGATATAGATAAAGAAACGCTCGATGCAATGGTAAAGAAGTATAAGGTCAAAGGTTATATGTCACTTGATGAAATGCTGGAAGATAGTGATGTTGATGTGATTACTATTTGTACTCCAAGTGGTTTACATCCGGAACAGTCTATAGCCATAGCCAACGCAGGGCGCCACGTGATTACTGAAAAACCAATGGCCACCAGAATGTCAGACGGTAAACGAATGGTGCGAAATGCAGATGAACAAGGTACGCATTTATTTGTTGTAAAACAAAATCGTCTTAATCCAACATTACAACTTCTCAAATCAGCAGTAGAGAAAAAAAGATTTGGAAGAATATACATGGTCACATTGAATGTGTTCTGGACTCGACCACAAGAATATTATGATCAGGCAAAATGGCGTGGTACTTGGGAATTCGATGGCGGGGCATTTATGAATCAGGCGAGTCATTATATAGACTTATTGAATTGGTTGATTGGACCTATCGAAAGTGTATTTTCTTATACGTCAACACTTGAAAGGGATATTGAAGTTGAAGACACCGGCGTCGCCTGTATCAAATGGCGTTCAGGAGCGATGGGAACCATAAATGTGACTATGCTTACCTATCCTAAAAACTATGAAGGCTCAATTACAATTCTTGGTGAAAAAGGAACTGTTGAGGTTGGTGGTGTCGCAGTGAATGAAATCAAGCATTGGGAGTTTGATTCAGAAGATGAAGATGATGAAAAGATATTGGAATCAAATTATGAAACTTCGTCTGTATATGGGATTGGGCACCCGCTTTATTATGATAATGTTATAAAAGTACTAAGAGGCCAGGCAAAACCGGAAACAGATGGACGAAGTGGTTTACGTTCTTTGGAAACATTAATCGCAATGTATCTTTCTGCAAGAGATGGCAGGTTAGTTTCTTTGCCACTCGAATATTAAATAAAGATGGATTATTCAGTCCATGAAACAGTCATCGTAGATGATGGCGCTGATATAGGGAAAGATACACGGATCTGGCATTGGACCCATGTTTCTGCAGGTGCCAATATTGGTGAGAAATGTTCACTAGGGCAAAATGTTTTTGTTGGAGATAAAGTAAAAATCGGTAATAACGTCAAAATACAGAATAATGTATCTGTTTACGATAATGTGGTATTAGAAGATGATGTCTTTTGTGGACCTAGCATGGTGTTCACTAATGTATATAACCCTCGTTCATTCATCACACGTAAAGATGAATACAGAAATACGTTGGTTAAACGAGGGGCAACCTTAGGTGCAAATTGCACTATTGTCTGTGGAATTACTATAGGCGCTTATTCTTTTGTGGGTGCAGGAAGTGTCATAAATAAAGATGTTCCTGACTACGCTTTGATGGTCGGAGTTCCTGCTAAACAGATTGGATGGATGAGTCGTTTTGGTGAGAAATTAGATTTGCCAATATCAGGCGAAGGCGAAACAAAATGTGAACACACTGGTGACTTGTATCGGGTGCACAAACAGCTTTGTTCACTTGTGACTTCTGATTAATATGTCGGGTGGGGCGGAAAATGGACAGCCGCTCATCCATTAGCAAGACATGTTCTCGTTGTGATAAAAATTAATAAAAAGCGTTCTAACGTTCTATTCGTATAAAATATGGAGTTAATCTGGGGTTTCTAATGGAGTTTATCGATCTTAAAATACAGTACAGTCAAATTCACGAATCTGTAAATCAAAGAATACAAAAAGTTCTTGATCACGGTAAGTATATTATGGGACCGGAGGTCGCTGAACTTGAAGAAAAATTGGCAGATTTTACAGGTGCTAAAAACTGTATTGCGGTTTCCTCTGGTACAGACGCTTTACTGATAAGCATGATGGCCTTAGATATCAAACCTGGTGATGAAGTTATTACGAGTCCATTTACTTTTATTGCTACTGGAGAAATGATAGCGCTATTAGGTGCTATACCAGTCTTTGTCGATATTGAACCTGTAACTTATAATATTGATCCCTCAAAAATTGAAGCAGCAATAACGTCTAAAACCAAGGCGATTATGCCTGTGAGTCTGTACGGTCAGTGTGCCGACCTTGATAGAATTAATGAAATTGCCGGCAATCACGATATCCCTGTAATAGAGGATGCGGCCCAAAGTTTTGGAGCGACCTATAAAGGACGTCATTCATGCAATCTCAGCACGGTAGGATGTACCAGTTTCTTCCCTTCCAAACCCTTAGGTGGTTATGGGGATAGCGGCGCCTGTTTTACTAATGACGATGAGCTGGCCAATGTTATACGACAAATCAGAGTGCATGGACAAGATCGCCGTTATCATCATCCTAGGGTAGGTATCAATGGCAGGATGGATACGATACAAGCTGCAATATTACTTGCGAAACTGGAAATATTTAGTGGTGAGGTAAAGGCCAGGGAAGAGATCGGTCGTCAATATACAAAACTGATAATAGAACACTGTCCGGGAATCGTTCCTCCCTATATAGAAGCGCACAATACCAGTGTTTATGCGCAATATACTGTTCAGATAGAAAATAGAACTGAAGTTCAAAAAGCTTTAAACGACGCAGGTATACCAACAGCTGTACATTATCCGGTACCGTTAAACAAACAACCTGCACTCGAGACTAAATTATTTAATCTCGATGTGGCTGAAAAATATTCAGAAAAGGTAATGAGTTTGCCTATGCATCCGAATTTGAAACAGGAAGATTTGATTCATATAACGGATAGCTTAAAAGAAATCTTATCGACTGTTTCTGAATAAACCTAAAGACTACAACTTTTGAATATGGATTTTCTTATTATTGGAGTCGATGTTGTTAGCATAGCAATAGCTAAAGCTCCTCACTCATTTACTAATCATGTCGTAACCAATTTTAATATAGGAGCATAATTTTATGGATATTAGAGGAAAGAAATTTCTAGTCATAGGAGGAGCCGGTTTAATCGGTTCTCATACAGTAGATAAACTAATCAAAGAAGACATTGGCGAGGTGATTATCTATGATAATTTTGTCCGTGGAACACAAGAGAACCTAGCTAATGCTTTGAAAGATCCCCGCGTAAGTATTTTTGACATTGGTGGAGATATTTGTCAGACAGATATTCTCAACCATGCGTTTAAAGGAATTGATGGTGTTTTTCATTTTGCTGCACTTTGGTTATTACAATGTCATGAGTTTCCACGCTCTGCATTCAATGTAAATATCAACGGGACTTTTAATATTCTTGAGGCTTGTGTTGCCAACGACATACAAAGACTGGTCTATTCATCTTCCGCTTCAGTTTATGGTGATGCTGTTGAGGAACCTATGACAGAGGATCATCCTTTTAATAATCAGAATTTTTATGGTGCTACCAAAATATGTGGTGAGGCAATGGCGCGTTCATATCACAGTCGCTATGGACTGGATTTTGTTGGCCTAAGGTACATGAATGTTTATGGACCACGTCAGGATTATCATGGCGCCTACATTGCTGTGATAATGAAAATGCTAGACGCGATCGATAAAGGTGAAGGACCGACCATCCTTGGAGATGGTAGTGAGGCCTTCGATTTTGTGGCCGTTGAAGATTGTGCAGCAGCTAACGTTTGTGCAATGAAAGCAGATGCTACTGACCGCTTTTATAATGTGGGAACAGGAAAGCGAACTTCGTTAAAAGAAATAGCCGAATTATTAATCAGACTAACAGGCTCTGATAAAGATATTCAATATGCTCCGCGGAGTCAGGCGACATTAGTCCGCAACAGGATTGGTTGTCCTAAACGCGCTACAGAAGAAATTGGCTACACTGCTGGAATTGATTTGGAAGAAGGTCTTCTTCGATTGATTGACTGGCGAAAAAATCACAAAGAGGAAGTAGAACAACGCCTTGCTAAGGTCTCAAACAAATAACTTATATAAAGAAATATAAATCAATAACAAGCTAACTGAATTATGTGTGGAATAGCAGGAATTGCTCATCTGGATAACGCCCCAGCTTCGCAGACTTTGCTCAAAAAGATGACAGATGCCATTGCGCATCGTGGGCCTGATGGCGAAGGACAGTATGTGGATGGATCAATTGGATTAGGACATCGTCGGTTAGCGATTATTGACCTCTCGCCGGCCGGTCGGCAACCCATGGCCAGTGTAGATGGTCGATATGTACTAACGTATAATGGTGAAGTTTATAACTTTAAAGAATTACGCACTGAACTTCAGGCGCATGGTTACAAATTTATTACTGAGACTGATAGTGAGGTTGTGCTTTACGCATTAATCGAATGGGGCACAGGTGCATTGAATAAATTCAATGGAATGTTTGCCTTTGCGCTATGGGACAGTAAGAAAAAGGAACTGCTGCTTGCCAGAGACCGTTATGGAATCAAACCACTTTATTATCTGAACAATAATAATACATTTTTGTTTGGTTCTGAGATTAAAGCGATCCTCGCGCATGATGGTTACAAGGCAGAAATGGATGTTGAAGGATTACTGGAGTATTTCACTTTCCAGAACTTTTTCACAGATCATACTCTGTATAAAGATGTCAAACTTCTTTCGGCGGGTTGCTATTTCCGAATTAATACTCAGAAAAATACAGTAACCAATATAGAGAGATACTGGGATTTTCATTTTGAAGAGCCTGACGGCACTATTTCAGATGAGGAATATGCCGAGGAACTGGATCGCCTTTTTATACAGGCAGTGAATCGACAATTAGTCAGCGATGTTGATGTTGGTTGTTATTTAAGTGGTGGAATGGATTCTGGGTCAATAACAGCCATAGCCGCAAAGCAATTGCCGTATATTAAGTCATTTACATGTGGGTTTGATTTGAACTCTGCTTCAGGTGTGGAAATGAGTTATGACGAAAGGGATGTAGCAGAATTCATGTCCTACAAGTTCAAAACAGAGCACTATGAAATGGTTTTAAAAGCAGGTGATATGGAACGTGTTTTGCCAAAACTTTCATGGCATCTGGAAGAACCTAGAGTAGGGCAGAGCTATCCAAACTTTTATGCTGCACAATTAGCTAGCAAATTTGTAAAAGTTGTGATGTCGGGTGCTGGTGGAGATGAACTTTTTGGTGGTTATCCATGGCGATATTACCGTGCAGTAGTCAATGATGATTTCGAACATTATGTTGATAAGTATTATGATTATTGGCAACGGCTCTTACCTAACGGTACAATTAAAGACGTTTTTAGTCCTGTCTGGAAGGATGTGGAACATGTTTCAACGCGGGATATATTTCGTAATGTATTTACGGATCATGCTTCACAATTAAGTAGTCCTGAGGACTATATTAACCATTCACTGTATTTTGAAGCAAAAACATTTTTACATGGACTGCTTGTTGTAGAAGATAAATTGAGCATGGCCCATTCTCTAGAAACACGCGTCCCATTTCTTGATAATGATCTGGTTGATTTTGCAATGAAATTACCTGCCAGGTTAAAGCTAGGTAACCTGACAGATGTGGTGCGGTTAAATGAAAATGAACCAGGTGTAAAAACTGCTAAGTATTTCCAAAAAACAAAAGATGGGAAACTGTTGTTAAGACAAATGATGAAGCGACACATCCCTAGCGAGGTTGCGGAACGAGAAAAACAAGGTTTTTCAGCGCCTGATGCAAGTTGGTTTAAAGGCGATAGTATCGAATATGTAAAAAGCACACTAATTAATAATGACTCGATGATTTATAATTATTTGGATAAAAAATCTGTTCTTAACTTGATCGATGACCATTTGACGGGAAGAGAAAATAGAAGATTATTAATATGGTCATTATTAAGTTTAGATAATTTTTGTAAAAACTATATTTAGAAAAAATCTCTGCAGAGAAAATATTGTATTGTTTTATAATTCGGATATGACGCATTTAGTAAAATATTAATTTCTATGAATAAAAAAATTACTGTTGTTGTGATTAATTCACTTAGCTTTACTGGAACTACATGGTTTAACGCAGTACTTGGCTGCAATTCAAATGCCTTTGCCCTAGGTCCAGCTGATAGAGTTATAGGACTTAAACCTGAAGAATGGGGGAAAGCTTGCCTAGTACATGGAGAGTCGTGTGAGTTTTGGAAAGGCTTTTCTAAGAGATACACAGAAGAAGGTAATTTCTTTTTGCAACTAGCTGAGTATGCTAATTGTGAATATATTATTACTAATAATTTAATACCTGACAAAGCTGGAAAGCAATTAAAACACAAAGATATAATTGTTAAAGAGATACGTCTTTTTAGAGACGGTCGTGCAGTTGCTAGAAGTTATGCTAGACATAACAATGATTGTGACTATTTAGACGCTATCACCGAATTTTTATTTCAGCCTTATAATTCTTTAATACCTGACCCTAATAACTCGGAGATCCTTTCGTTAAAATTAGAAGGAATTTTGGCGGATAAAAAGAAGATGCTTGAAATGGTTGGTGATTTTCTTTCTATTAAATATGATGATTCTGCTTTGAAGTTTTGGGAGTGGCGCCAGCATATATCTTCTGGTAATCAAGGAACTATTTCTTTGATTAAGTTTGCTTTAGGAATAAAAGTAAATGATTTTAGAAGCAAACATTTCTACGAAGAGCAATTTGATAAAATGCTCCAAGATAATAGTGCTAACTTTGAAGATGTGAGGTGGAAGCATGAGCTTTCTAAGCGCGAATTATTCTTGTTTGATATTTTTTGCGGGATTAATCATGAAAAGCTAGGTTATGAATGTACTGATTTCACTATAAAAGAAGTGAACAATTATAGTAGTGAACTAACTGAAGCGATTGTTTCAGGTGAATTACAGCATGAACATGTTAAATACTTGAGGGAAAATTACCCGTTGCTTTTTAATAAAAAATATAGTCTAGGAAAGCATAACAATACCGATACTAAAAAAAACAAGGTCAAAAATGTACTAAACAGTATCAAGTATTATATCCCTGCGTCTGTGAAAGATCGTGTTCCTTATACTATAAAGAATAAAGTTCTGATGATGATGAAAAAAATATGAATGAAGAGGAGCTAAAATCAAATTATCATAAATATAATATACGTCCATATATTGTTAAAGATAGCGGCAAAAGTATTAAGGATGTATTTGATAATGTAAATTACAACGCTTATTACGGACATGGCCCCGATTATTCGTCCAGGAATAATCAGTTGGGTGTGATGGCCGATTCGCTTGTTCAATATGAAAAATTGTTAATTGCATTAACTGATAATAAAAATATTTCTTGCTTACCATTTTGCGAAATTCTTGTAGACCAATTTCCCGATAATGAAGTGCGTTGTGGTATAAGGCATGATGTTGATTTAGATATTAGAACTGCAGTAGAACAAGCTAAGCTTGAAAATAAGCATGGAATTAGAACTACGTATTATATACTACATACAGCACCATATTATGGCGAGTTCATCAACAAGGTATTTTATCGTAATGAGAGCATGATTAACGTCTATGAAGAAATACAAGATTTAGGCCATGAGATTGCTCTTCATACAGATGCATTGAAAGTATACCAGGATTATAAGATAGATGGCGCAGATTCTTTAGTCACAGAAATTACATGGTTACGTGAAAATGGAATAAATCTGGTTGGTACTACTGCACATAACTCAGCCAGTGTTTATGGGGCAGAAAATTATGCAATATTTAAGGGCAAAAACAGAAGTCTATTTTTATCATTACCTTCAGAAACTAATAGTAAAACAGTCGTCTCACCAGACGAGGTCATTTTTAATGGTAAATGGGCCCCATTACAAGTATTGGATGAAAACAAGTTGGGTCTTTCATACGAATCAAATGAAGTATTTTGGCAAAAAGATATTCCCATAGCATATGGAGCATTGCGCGGTCCCAATATCTGGCGTTGGAATACTCACATATTAAATTGGAAAAAATTAAAGATTAAACATGAAAGGTGGTTTTATGATCAAGATAGATTGTTAAAGGATATAAAGAAATTAAATTCAAAGCAATATTTAATACTAGTGTTACACCCTATATATTCAGGAATGAGACATTCGCCAGTGTCTGGGCCATTAACTGTTCCTCTGAATAAATCGGAATGTATTGTGAATGATGACATTGGTTGGGAAACTTATAAGCCTCTCTCTATTGTTGCAAAATCAAAATCATATGAAGGTGATGTCGAATTCCAATCGATTAATTTGTCAAACAAAGATGGCATACAGGATACGCCTAATAATGCAATAGGTACCAACTATACAAAGGTACTAATGCTTGGAAGTACAAATTTAGAAGGTGCAACTATTGCATTAACGGAACAGTTTTCAGAAATATTTTCCGACTTAGCAAACAAACATTATAAATCTGGAATGGCGATTTGGAAGTATGCATATTTTGAAATGGGATTAAACCGACATTTCGCATGGTTTGAAAAATTAAAGGATAGCATTAACCCTGATTTCGTAGTTATTGGTATTGGAGCAAATGAGCCTGAATTAAGTATTCCAACTATATGGAGTGATAAGACGGGGTATAGTCGTACTCATCCTCCTGGTGATTATATTGATTACCATGATAAGGGTGTAAGAATTATAAAGCAGTCGCGAAGTTCGAAAATAAGAAGAAAGAAGAAAGTTAGTTCTGAACGATATAGTTTGTTATCAAATAAAGACGGAAGTATTGCTGGATATAATAACCATGCCAAATACATAGAAAAGTGTTTGGAGTTTTATATTTTAAAAATAAAAGAAATTGGTGCTCAACCTATTTTAATGATTCAAGAATTAGGTGAGTCAGCAGGACTATGGAATAGTAATATACCTGTAGAAATAAGGGTTAAGTCTCATGAAAGTTTTATTAACTGGGTTTCTAAGATTGGTGAACCTCATAACGTACCTATTATAGACCCGTATAAAGAATTTATAGATGAAAATATTGACCTGTCTATGCATTGGAATTCTATTTTTGAATGGAACTATACTGGACACCGTGTTGCTGCAGAAACTTTATTTGATGCTTTTGTAAATAATCCTTTGCTGGCATCAACAAAATAAAGATAAATATATTACGAATTAGATTAATATTTTTTATTTTGTATAAAACTAATTTTATCTGATGGGTTTAGTTCCTAAATTGTTAAGCTTTAAATATATGCAGTCTTTTATAGTTGCTTATGTAAAGACTGTCTATCCAATATTTAAAAACTTCAAACCTAGTTTGATTAAAATTGCGGTTTACGATTTTGTAGGTGCAGGATGTTTGGGTGCTATTATAGGTATAATCGGATTTTATGTGAATTTGGTTGATACCAAGGAAGTTTTTGAACTTAATTATTTGGGATATAAAATATCGATCTTGAATAATTATTTCTCAATAGTATCTTTAGGTGCTTTAATATTCCTATTAATATGTGTAGGAGCATGGACAACTTATAAAGCAAGTTTGTCTACAAGGAATATAGGTCGTAATGTACATAAAACAATACTCCATAACATCATTAAACAACTACAAAAAAGAACTCCGTCTAGTAGTATAGGTTTAGAAAATAATCAAGAATTTACAATAAACAAATTAAAGAGAAATGTTTTAAGAAACTCTGTTCAATTAGGTATCGCAGCTGAAACTATTGTACGTGCAATAAGGCCTTTATCTTATAGTCTTGTGGGGTTTGGTTTAATTATGTTTATTGATGTGAATCTATCCGTTATTTTAATTTTTTTCTCAATACTTTGTTTGCCAATAATTACGAATTTCAGCAAGAAAACCTCCTCTAAAACCAGGTTGTTCTATGAAAGTAGAGTGAATGAATACGGACGAGATATTGTTGCGGTATTAAATAATTTAGACTCATCATCTTTATTGAGTTCAAATATTGTTCAGGTTGATGATTATGTTTTAAAGATTCCATCCGTCACTCCGTATTTAGATGGATATGATGAATTTTTGCTTGCTAATAACAAGATGTCTTTTATTGTCACTATTATGCAATCTGCAATATTTGGTTTGATTTTAATAATGCTTGGTATGCAAGTGCTTGATGGCGATAAGTCTTGGGGAGAAATGATGGCGTATATGATTGCATTGTTAGCGCTCGTGAACAGCATGAAAACTTTAATGGTGAATTATACGACTTTGAGTAGGTTATATGTCAGCTTGCAAGATTATAACGTTTTTATGAAATCACAAATAGAAAAAGAAGAAACATCTCTGTTAAATGAACTTACAATAACAGCTGATGATTCAAGATTAACCGATAGTAAAAATATGATTATATTAAAACCTGGGGATAAAACATTTCTTAAAACAGATATGATGCCAACTAGGTTCGATTTTGATAAGTTTATTAAACCTTTTGAAAATAATGTGATAGAGCGTATCAAATTATGGAATGACTCAGAATTTGTGTTGCAAAAATACCAGTATTTATGTGGCACTTTGCTTGATAATTTTGTCGGTAAGTTTAAAAATAAAAATGACAAAATAAAGATTAAGGAAATCATAGTTGATTTTGATTTGGCAAACGAAATTAATTCGTTGGAAAATGGTATTAATACTCAAATCAATGAGGATGTATGGAGAAGCTTTAGTAATAATTTAAAAGCGGCTATTCGTTTATTTTCGGTAATATTTAGTGAAAATAAAATATTATTTATTGAGCAAAGTATAATATTGGAATGTAGTGATGAATTCCGTAAAAAATTCCTGACAATATTAGAAGATAAGATAGTGTTATTTATGCTTTTAGGAAATAGAACTATAGAGTCTGAGTTAAGCTCAAATGTAATATTTGTCTCATCAGGAAAAATACTAGGGATAGGTGATTTAGACTGGTATCTACCACATGAAAATAAGATTAATGAAGAGATAAAAACAAATGTGGTTGAGTGTATTGATGACTCTTCGGAAGAGTCATCATTATTGTTTTAGAATATTCAATCTGATGTAGTCTAATGAACCTGCATATTTTGATTAGTGTTAATATCTACCAAATAAAGAAGTATAACGAATGAGGAAAAGAAGAAGCTCACTCCTTAATTCAAACATTATGATGCCAGACTAGTGCTGGTGATCCAGCACTTAAAAAAACTATTAATCGGTGATTGTGCGTGAAAACAACATGCGTTACTGAAACAAAAAAATATGCAGTGAACGAAATGGGATAATGTCTTAATGAATCGACTTCTTACAAGTAGAGTAACGGAATATACAAGCATTGCAGCTAGAGAATAAGACTCTGAAATGGAAAAAGAGGTATTAAAACGACTCAGCTCTCATGATGTCGAGCATGTGGGATGAAATGGTTAGATAGACGACTTAGGACAGTAGCACAAACATAGTGAATTATTATCGATCTTTGATGTTATAGAAAGAAGCAGCGAACATTATTGTCAACAAAAGGCTAAGCAGGTTAGCACTGAGTGATAATAAATGGATGAAATTGAAATAGTCGCAACCCTTCATGGTACTACGAGTTCTAGAACAAAATCGGAAACGTTCTATTAACAAAGTGAATAAGTATGGCGCTATAAGGTAGTCAGTTTGATGAAGGAAACAGGACTTGTGAGTAGGCAAGTCTAACTACCATGTTAAAAGGTGACTGATATTACGACTCAAATAGAAAAGAACCATTTGGAACGTTCGTTTAAGGTAGCATAAACTCAATCAAGTCTGTTACGTTGATTTAACTTACGTGTCGACAATTAAACGATGATTGTCTTTGGTTTTAGCTAACAATCTAAGAGCAAACCATAAGGGGTAGATGTTTCACAACGACCAAGATAGTGATTGTTCCTGTAAGGCATCTCAGCAACATCTTTAGCGTTATCAGAACAAATAGAAGATAAATTATCGAGATAATTGTTGGGGTAACGCACCGATGGAACGGTGTTTCAAAAGTTTTAAATCAGAATTGATGACTAAGGCATTTTGTACCTCTTATCAATAAACAGATAATGATATTATTCAATAATTTAAATACTACAACAATTGTTTAGATTCATTATGTATCACCTCTTGAATCCGTGAAGAATGTAGTATGAAAAAAATATTAAATTGTAAAATTTACTTCTTCTCATCATCAATTGTGTGTAGTTAGCTCAGTAAACAGTCTGAAGACAACAGAACAAGCAATACAGAATACTCCTGAAATGTTCATGTGCTCAATAAAACAGAATTATATTTCTATAAATGGGACACAGCCAAAGGTTGCTTAATCCATATTGTTATGGAGTCACGAATAGATGAATCATATAGTAAGTAAGAAGAAAGAAAGACAACGTATTGATCCTTATTTTGTTCAAGATGCTGGGTTAACAGTTGAAGAAGTAGGCATGATCGTAAATGGAGCACAATATGATACATACTCACATGACTACAAGGTTGGTTTGAAATTAAATAAATTTGTTGTCAACCCGCTTTACTATTACAAGGAGTTGTTGATTGAATTATTAAAGATCAATGATTCGCTATTTCACACAATGGAGGATGTGTTAAGTGATAATACAGTATCTAAAGATAATAAAAATTATGTAATACGACATGATGTAGATGGAGATATATTTGCGGCACTAGAAATGGCTAAGATAGAAAATGAATTAGGAATCCGCTCTACATATTATATTTTACATACTGCATATTATTATGGGTATATTAAAGATGGGGTATTTTTTAGATATGATTGTATGGCTAATATATATAAAGAAATACAAGATCTTGGCCATGAAGTTAGTTTGCACACTGATCCATTGTTACTATATCAAGATTACTGTTTAGATGGAGCGCAAGCTGTTGTAAAAGAAATTGAATGGTTACGATCACGCGGTATCAAAATTCCGGGAAGTGCTGCTCATAATAATCCAACAGTTTATGGGGCGCAAAACTTTGAAATATTTGAAGGTAGATATCGAAACTTTATTTTTCCAGGTAATAATAAAGCTAAAATCATAAAAGAAGACGAGGTGTTTTTTAATGGTAAATGGGCACCATTGCACGTTTTGTCTGAAAATGATCTAGGACTTTGTTATGAGGCGCATGATGCTTATACATTAGAGTGTTATTTAGGTATTTCTTCAGAAATAGGTTTTAATTCTATTAATCAGACTTGGAGTAGCAAGGTAGATAAAAGAAAACGAGATCTAACTACTGGTCCAGATAATCGATTTTCATTTTACGAAGAGGCGCGCAAAGTACAGTACGGTGAACTATTGATATTAACGAGCCATCCTCTATATTATGGGTCAAGAGTGAATTCCATCACGCCCCCTCCTATTAAAAGTGAGCATGCTCAAATAATTCAAAATAAAGAATTAGGGTGGTCAACATATTTGCCAAATAGTTTGGTTTCTCATACTAGTCCTGATACTGAGAAAAGAGATTTTCAAACGATACATTTTGCAAATGAATATGGAATGATATCTAGACCGTTTCCAGAATCAATGGATGTTAATACACTAAAAGTGTTTCTCATTGGTGGAAATTGGCTGTTGTCTAATAAAATAGGACTGCCTGATCATTTAGAAGTGCAATTAGAGAAACTTCTCACGAAGAAATATAATAAAAAATCAGTTGTCCGTACTTTTTCTGGAAAAGATATGGGGGTAGATCGTTATTATCAATGGTTAGAATTTGTATTAAATAAATTTAATCCGGAAGTCGTTGTGCTCGAATTAGATTTTAGGTTGTGTCATCAAAATTGGTTAAATGATTATGTTGATAACCATCAATCACTAGGTAAAAAAAAGCGATTTTCTAATTACATTTGGGTAAATGATGAAAGCTTAGTTAGTCATTGTTCCATTAAAGACAAAATAGATATTAGCAGGGATTCTGAAACAATCGATATAAATTTACTCCTCGATAAATACATGAGCTTATTTGAATACGCAATAAAAAATATAAGAAAAAATAATGCAGTTCCATTGATTATAGTTACTGATTATGGAGATTATAGTTTTACTATTATAGATTATAGTATAAAACAATTAGAATCATTAAAAGGCACAAGGGTTTTAGATGTTTGTAAATTAAGTATGTTAGGTAATGAGGAGAGAAACAAAATATCCAAAATACATAAGATTGAGAAAGAACATAGATGTGCGGCTTCTAAAATAGTAAAAATAATTTCACAGATAGACATCGAGGCATTAAGAAAGAATCAAGAAGAAATTAACTGTAAAATATACTGGCTTAATAATGTTTTATCTAAAGTAAAAAAAATAATTATTAGTTGTTTTAAAGTAAAATCTGAATAAACACTATACTCGCGACTTGAGTTGTATCAGTGCAATCTCAGATGTTTCAAACATAATAGACTAGGCAGAGGACAGAAAAATAAAATGTGTCACTATGGATAATTATCGTTCTTAAAGTTATTGGATCAAACTGGATACATTAACAGAATTATTGTTAACGGGATCACCGGAGTTGATTTTTCAGACTATTGTATTTTTATTGCAGACAGCTACAGAAAAGATCAGGGCACCTGTTGTTGTACAACTTTGTGACTAGCTAGCTGCTTACATGCATCAAAGAATAAAAACTAAAAAACATATAATTGATTATGAATATTATAGATATAACTGATGAAGAATTAAAAAACATAGATCTAACTAGCTTCATTAAAGGAGAGGCTCTTTATGGAAATTCTGATTCTTCATTAGAAAACACATTCGTTAAGGGAAAAGAATTTTATTTGAAAATGGTACAAGACCGCACGCAATTTACCGGCGGAAGAGTGTTGGATTTACTTAGTGGGCATGGCCGATGGTTACCTTTTTTATCTGCATTTAACGATGAAGTAATAGCCATTGAAAGAATAGAAAAAAGTCAATTACTTGCTAAAAGATTATGTGATTATTTTGATATAAAAAATGTGAAGTTTTTAACTGGTGATGTTTCGTTAATTGAAAATATTAAGAAGGAGACAATAGATTATGTTTGGCTATGGAGTGGGCTACAGTATATAAGTAGAGATTATGCTTTGAACCAAGTGCGCCGTGTTTTACGACCAGGAGGACGTATATTTGTCGGTGCATACAATGGTCCTGGATTAATGATAGAGCATGTAAAAAATGGCATTAAAAATGGAATGCTGTTTGAAGGTGCATCAAAATGGGCTTTGACAGGATTAGCTAAAGGCCCTTTGGATAATGGTGAACCAAATTTTATAGATTTGGATAGTTGTTCAGAGATATGTGAAATGTATGGATTTAGACTTATTGTGGCTGCTTCGTCAGGAAATATTGATATTACAGATTCACGAAATGTTGAGAGGATTGAACCTGCAAGTTATGTAGATGGTTATGTTCGTACTGTTGAATTTATCGCCGAAAAAAAATGACATGTTTGATAATAATTATAATATTTCATACAGTATTTTTTAAAATTGAATATATTATTTATAATAAAACTAATGTTGGGCAGCATTGAATAACGCATCTATTACAATAGTAATCATAAGGGCGGCGGGTTACGCAGGGGCAACTTGGGTTAATCTCATCTTGGGTAGCCATATGAATGCTATGTCAATGGGGCCAACAACTAGATTTGTTGGTTTTTCAAAAGAAGATATTAATAATGCTTGTTTTGTTCATCGTGAGAAATGTACTTTATGGCCAGAATTTCTTAAACAGGGATACCACAAAGGAAACTTGTTTTCTAATTTAGCTAAATTTACAGGAAAGAAAGTATTTATAGTTAACTATCCCACAGAAGAGTGCCTAAAAGGAGAGATTGAGGGGAAAGGATTTAGAGTTATACACGTTCAACTGGTTAGAGATGGCCGAGCAAATTTACATAGCAAAATACGTCATGATTCTATAAACGGAGTCGTTTACCCATTAGAAATAATCCTTAATTGGCAGATACCAAAGTGGGTGCAAATCAATAATGAAATGCCTTCTGACCAAGCATTATGGTATCGGTTAAAATACGAAGATTTGTTGAATATTCCGAAGGTAACACTATCTAAATTAAGCACGTTTGTTGGTTTGAACTACGATAGCAAAGCGATAAAATTTTGGGAATTCGAACATCATTTAACTGCAGGTAATACAGGTGTGATCGATACTCTTTGTCGTATGCAAAACCTTAAAGGCTGGGAGCATCATCGTAGAGAATCGTATTCAGGCTATATTAAGTCTATCCAATTACACAACAACGATAAATACATTGATTCAGAATGGAAAAAAGCGTTGAATCGTAAACAATTATTGGCTTTTGACTGCTTATTTGGTGTTATCAACCAATCTCTTGGTTATGTCCGAGATGATTTTTCGGATGAGGAGCGTAAAGCATTTTGGATGGAGTTTCGGAAGTATGACACTCTTTGGAAATCGGAATCATCTCTAAAAAAGAAGTTGTCAAATTGGTTTAATAATATTAGGTGATTAAACAGGGATGAATATTTTTGATAAGTGGAGAAATATTTTTCCATCTTCAGTAATTAAGGTAATACCCATGCCTCCCCCGTACACGAAAATGTTAGCAATTAACAGTGATGTAGAGTGGACCTCTTGGGATAGCCAGATAGATTTGTTTCATTACTTTGCGGATAGAAATATAGAGGTTGCATTTAGTTTTTGGTTGTATGGAAATCCTGCGGTGACGTGGCGGCTGTTTAATGACGATGGTTCAAAAACTAAAGAATTTGACCGCGCTGTAAAATTGATGAAAGCAGGAATGCTTGATACTAACCACTCCATTGGAGGACGTCGGCATCAAGGAGGTTGCGAGTTTAATCGTAAAACAATCATTCGAGCTTACCAAGTATTGAATGATCTTAATATTCATCCCAAAGTATATACTAATCACGGTTCAATTGATGACAAGCAGAATGTTGCTGGCGAATGGGCAGCATACCAAGAAGGAGACTTACCAAGTTCTGACTTTTATCATTTAGATATAACAAGAGATTTAGGTGCCGTATTCTTTTGGTGTGATCCCGATTACATTATTGATAGACCCTATTTATTACCAGAACTCAATAAAGATAATGGATTGTTTTTAACTGCATTAGGAAGGGATGGAACACCATACTTGCGTTTTCGACGTTATATGGGAGGTGGGCTGAAAGGTGGTCCGTCACTTGATAATTTTCATCTTCAGTTAGATTCATTATTGAATAGTGATGAAAATGGTTATTCTGTCGTATTTCAACATCTTGGTGTCTTTCGTGAGAAATCCGGACGACCAGCTAAAGCAGATACTAGGAAAATGCCTATTGAAGTAATTGAGGCATTTGATGCATTGGCATCTGCACAAAACGAAGGTAATGTTTTAATTACGACTACTGAAAAACTATTGCTGCATGCAGCTTTAATGACAGCTCAACCTTGGGAAATCAAAAACAAACCAGCATGCATTGAAGTTAAATTTAAATCGCAGTTTAAACTTGATGCAGTTATTTTTTCAGTGACCAAAAAAACGTTGTCTGGCTGGTGCATAGAGGACATAGGGAAAAAAGTTGAGGCCTATATAGGAGAACAACCAGTTGTTTTAATTAAGTTTACATCAAAAGATAAAAAATATATTGGCTTGCCTTGGAGAAAAATAAATATGAATGAAACTTTAGATGAAATTTCATAGTGAACGATAATTTTTACTATTGAAGCATATTTACATTAATACGAAAAATTTGGTTTGTAACAGGATAAATAATAATGACAGTTTTCGATTCTAATAGTAATGGTTCTCCTAATGATAAAATATGGCATTCATGGGACCCTCATCCTTGGAAACATCCATGGTTGAGCTATGAAAATCTATCTCGGATTAAGACGTTCAGTAAAGAGGTGGTTGAAAGAGATAAGGAGTTTATGAGTAATTGTGATAATAAAACATTACGATATGGGTTTTGTGGAAATATGGCGAATGTTATGTATAACAGAGCTAAACCCCTAATTAAAGATGGAGCCAAAATAACAGTTTATCTACATCCACAAGACACTCATTATATGAGTAGCCCAAGCTGGGAAGAATTCGATGGTGTTTTACCAGAAGGATTATTAAATGTTGCTGCTATTGAGAATGCAGGGATAAACTTACCTAACGTACCAAATATTAAGCAACTTCCTGATTTTGCTAACTGGCCTGAGTGGCGTTCAGTCTACGATAAAGGTAAATATTCATTTTTAAGGGATGAGGACATACTACAATACGAAGAATATTTATCAAATATCCGCACATTAATCGAGTTAAATGAAATGGATGCCAATTGGTGCACACAAACATCCTACTTAGGGTATCTTGCTAATAGACCTTACCTGACCTCTCAAAGTGGAGGTGATCTTTGGTTAGAGGCGTCCAGAAATGACAAGTTAGGTAAATTAACAAGGGCGTCATATAAATATTCTCGACTGATACTAGTGTCGAATCCTTGGAGTTTTGCTCATGCCAGACGTTATGGCTATCAAAATATGGTCTACCTTCCTAAGATTCTTGATGAAGATGTCTATAAGCCAGGACTTGGTAAAGAACGTCAAAAGTGGGAATCAATATCTGGTGGAGAGTTTTTCATTTTAACAACATCGAGACTTGATGAAAGAAACAAAGGCTCATCGATTGGTATTGAAGGCTTTGCAAAATTTAGTAAAGATCACCCGCAAGCGAGATTAGTTTTAATTGGTTGGGGTAATGATAAAAAAACCCTAGCAAAAAAACTAGAAGAATTAGATATAACCGACCGTGTGATTAAATTACCTATTTCTGGCAAAGCGAGATTAATAGATTATTTGAGAAGTGCCGATGTATTTATGGACCAATTTGTATTGGGTTATTTTGGGTCTGCGGGACTTGAAGCTATGGCATGTGGCCTGCCAGTACTAGGACGAATTGAGCACGATCAGTATGATGCGTTATGTGAAACTGGAGCGCCTCCTATTTTAAATAGTGGGAGTATTCAACAGGTACAGGGGAACCTTGAAAAATTATTCAGCAGTAAAGAAATTCTTCAGAAGACAGGTAATGAACATAGACAATGGTTTATTAACAATCATGGTTCTGAAAGGTGGAAGGCTGACTATATGGCTGTTCTAGGAGCAACAGCATATAGTCAATCTGTAAATTTTGAGAAAACACCTTTACTAGAACCATTATCTCAACAAGAGAATGATTATCATGAATCTGGTCTCAGAGCTGCTCCGGCTACTTTTGATTATGGCTGGTGAGTCTAATAGACGAAAATTGAAAACTAACAGAATAATTTTATAGACGCATATGCTTATTGGGCTTCTTTCAGATGCGCATGGTAATATCGGAGCTTTTGATCTTGGTATAAAAACTCTTCGTGAAGCTGGTGCAGAACGAATTATATTTCTCGGTGATGCTATTGGTTATATTCCTGATCCAAGTGTAGTAAGTAAATTGAGGCGTGAAGGCATAGACTGTCTCTTGGGTAACCATGAAGCATATCTTCTGGCTGGCGATATGCCTATTGAAAAGGATGATGTATATCGTTTAAATGAAACGAGATTAAAGATGGATGTTGAAATGTTTCAATTCATGAGAACTTGGCCTGATAAAATAAATCTGAAGATTAATGATTTGTTTTGTTGTTTTGTACATGGGAGCCCAATTGACCCATTATTCGGATATGTTTATCCAGATACGCCTTTAGAACCAATGTTAGGTTTTGATGCTGATCTGATATTTATGGGAGCGACCCACCGTCCGTTTTTAAGGAAAATAGAGAATAAAAAATTTATTAATATCGGTAGCATTGGCTTACCTAGAGATAGTTCCGGTTTTGGAAGTGTTGTGCTTTTTGATACCCTTACGCAAGACGTACAATTTTTACAAGTTGATATTTCAAATAGTTCAAGAAAGGTTCTTGATTTATATGAATTGCACCCATCAGTAGCTAAGTACTTATATAACACCATTAAATAGAGAAGTAGAAGCATGCATTTGAAAACACCAATAAATATTCTTGTTACTGCAATAGGAGGTGGAGGTCATGGAGATCAGATTCTTAAAGCTTTATTATTATCTAAGAATCAGGAGTATAGGATATTTGGCGCGGATGCCAACCCAGACTGTCCACAATTTCGGTTGGTGGAGAAAGCATTTGTGTTGCCGTTTGCAAATGATCCCACATATTTAAAAAAATTATTAGAATTATGTAAGATTTTGAATATCAGAGTTTTATTTCATGGGCATGAGGCTGAATTAAAATTATTTTCCCAAAAAAGGCATGAGATAGAATCACAAGGGATATTCTTGCCCATTAACTCGGCTCGGGTGATCGATATATGTATGGACAAATTAAAGACGGCAGAGTTTTTGTCGAATAATGGTTTCAACCCTCCTAAGTACAATGAGATAAGAAGTAATAAAGATTTTGCTGTGGTTGATTACTTTCCTGTTGTTGTTAAGCCCAGCGTAGGAGGGGGAGGTTCAGCAAATTGCTACATTGCACAGAATCTTGAGGAACTACGAGCTATAGCAATATTGCTTAATCTGGAATCACATAGTCAAAAATTTATGGTGCAGGAATATGTAGGGACTCCAGACCATGAATATACCGTTGGAGTATTGCATGATATGGATGGTAGTTTTATAAACTCAATTGCCTTGAAAAGAAGCTTGAATAGTCAACTAAATATAAGGTTGTCTGTCAGGAATCGCACTAACAAGAATAAATTGGGAGATGAGTTAGTGATTAGTTCTGGTATTAGTCATGGCCACATTGGTCATTATTCGGCGATAACAGAACAATGTGAAGCACTAACTATGTCGCTAGGAGTGAAAGGACCTCTGAATATTCAATGTCGATTTGTAGATGGTGAAATCAAAGTGTATGAAATAAACCCCAGGTTTTCTGGAACAACATCTATTCGAGCGATGATGGGATTTAACGAACCCGAGATATTAATAAACTCAAATATCTTAGGAAAAAAAATAAAGCAACGGTTCCCATACAAAACGGGTTCAGTAATTAGAACATTGAAAGAAACGGTCATTGAAAATTCATCATGATAGATAAAGCCATATTTCATATTGGTTGTCCTAAAACGGGAACCTCTATAATTCAGTCACACCTTGCACAAAACAGAAAAGTTTTGCGTGACAAAGGAGTTCTGTATCCAATAACAATTAGTAGTGATAAAAATTTATATAAAACATTTGAATCACATCATCTGCTAGCATATTCGTGGGCTAACTGGTCTACATTTAATCGTTTCAACACTGATTGGTTTTTTGAACGTGTTAATCAAACAGGGATTAAGTATTCTTTACATACTTTGTTGCTAAGTGCGGAAAACACTTACTGGTTACCAACGCAAGTTGTAGCGAGAGAAAAGCCTGACCGCGAAAAATTCTGGAAAGAGAAGAATGACTATGTGCAAAGAATATTTAATGATTTTAAGGGATATGACACAAAGATCATCATTTATTTGAGGCGCCAAGATAGGTGGATTGAATCGTGGTATAATCAGCAAATTAAAAATGGTAATAACTTGCCATCTGACATGATGGAAGTAGTAGAACACCACGATTATTTATTAGATTATGAGAAACTTCTTGAAGTATGGGCTAATTCTTTTGGGAAGGAAAATATAATAGTAAGAGTTTATGAAAAAGAACAATTAGAAAATGGTTTGCTTCAAGATTTTCTCAATGTTACTAATCTAGGAAACGCAGATGAATATCCAGTCGTTAAAAAACCACGGTTTAATGCGCAGTTATCAAGAGATGCAGTTGAGTTTTTAAATGTATGCAATGCCTTATCGTTAAGCGAAGAGGATAATCGTTGGTTAAAAATTCTTGTTCGGAAAATTACTAACCAGTTTGACCAAAATATAGTTTTTAAAAACCAATCCTTTCTAAGTCCAACACAAAGAGTTGACGTATTAAATTACTACAAAGAGATGAATCAAAGGATTGCTGAAAAATATTTAGAGAGAGACGATAAAAAATTGTTTTATGAGTTATGGCCGAATGATGCTGAGTTATGGGTGCCTTATTCAGGCTTAAGTCCTGAGTTTAATTTGAAAGTATTGGTGCCGATGATGATTGAGTTAAGAAAAGAGTTGCTAACAGACTTTACTAAAAAAAACAAAGTAGCAAGTAAGTATAAGTGCAATATTGCACTAATAGATAAGGTTTTAGAACCAATAAAAAATAGATACAGGAGAAATACAGATGAAAAATATTGGAATAAATATTTATGGGATTATCATTAAGACTGTAGTTAACTTCGTAAATAAATGATGAGAATTATTGAGCCAGTTTTTGATGGTAGTGAGTTAGATAATTTAAAAGAATGTTTTGAGTCTGGATGGGTAACCCAAGGACCAAGAGTAGCGGAATTTGAATCAATCGTTGCAGAGAAACATAAAGTTAAACATGCGTTAGCAACTACTTCATGCACAGCAGGGTTGCATCTTTCTGCCCTTGCACTGGGGCTAGGACCGGGCGATGAAGTCATCGTTCCTTCTTTTACATGGATTACTTCAGCCAATTGTGCGGAATATGTTGGTGCAAAAGCTGTTTTGGTTGACGTAGACCCAGATACCTACAACCTTGATATAGCTGCTTTCGAGAATGCAATAACTGAAAATACTCGTGCTGTAGTTGCAGTTCACTTATTTGGTATGCCCGCTAACATGGATGCGATACGCGAAATTTCTAATAAAAATAATTTATATATTATAGAAGACGCTGCATGTGCATTGGGTACGCTATATAAGAACACTCCCATTGGCGGTATGGGGGATGTTGCTGTGTTTTCATTCCATCCAAGGAAGGTAATTACTACAGGAGAAGGAGGAATGATTACAACTAATAATGAGAGCATATCTAAATTAATAGATTCTCTGAGAAACCATGGTTCAACTGGTTTATCGCCAGAAGATAAGGACGATCCTAAACCTTATTCTATGGCCACATTTAACAACTTAGGGTACAACCTTAGGATGTCTGATATTCAGGCAGCTGTCGGTGTTGCTCAGATGTCTAAATTTGAGTATTTGCTTTCAGAGCGCAGAAAGTATGCGGATCGTTATAATTATTTATTGAGTGAAATAGACGAGATTCAAACCCCTGTGGTGGGTAATGAATCAAAAGGACATAGTTATCAATCATATGTTATTAGGGTTTTGAAAGGTGGTCAAAATACAAGAAATAAGATAATGGAGGATTTGTCTGAAAAGAAAATAGAGACGCGACCAGGCACACTCGCAGTTCACCGTTGTGGATATTACGCTGAAAAATATAACTATAGGCCTGATGAAATACCTAATGCGACTCTCTGCGCAGAAACTACAATAACACTGCCACTATTTCATAATATGAATGAGTCAGATCTGATTAATGTTGTTGATTCTATAAAAGCTTCTATTTTTAATTGAATTTGGTTGTTTATTTCAAAACAAATTTAAGTGATGCTCATGATCTCGTTTTCTGCCAGTAATATACTTTTTGAAAAAATGTTGTGTGTGTTTTGGAGAGTATTGTTGATTGAACTGGGTAAATATAATGGCTCTATCTGAAACTCAGTTACAATCAGAAATTACTGAATGGCTTGATAATTTTAAAAATCACAATAATAGACCACTAAAGGTATTGCACATCGGCAATATTGCAAATAATGCATATAATAATGCCAAGCTCATGAGAAAGGCAGGAATTGATTGTGATGTCATCTGCTATGACTACTACCATATTATGGGATGTCCTGAATGGGAAGATGCCGATTTCGTTGGTGTTGTTAGTAATCATTTCCGACCAAGGTGGTCAGATATAGATCTCAATCATTTTCGCCGTCCTATGTGGTTTGCTCAAGGACCGTTAAAATTATGCATAGAATATCTCATAGAAAAACGAAATGGGAATGATGTAAAAAAACTTACAATTTGGAATGAGCTTTCATATCACAACAAAACATGGAAAGGTAAAGCGCCCTTAATTGGCTTGCTGAAATTAAAATATTTTTTTGCATCGATCGAATCATTTCTCCGTCGTTTGGTATCTGGCATTTTTAATAACAATCTTATTAGAAGGAAAATATTTAAACCATTTAAAGTTATTATGGAATATCTAGGCAGACAAAAAAAGATTTCATTAAGCAAAAGTGGACAGAAAAGTTTAAGTTATAAATTCTGGAGTACACTTCTTGTCATAGCAATATTGTTCTATAAGTTGTGTTCTTATATATATATAATATTATACTGGCCCATAAAATCACTGGCATCATTGTTAATTTTTTTGTTAATCAAAAGAAATGCAAATAAAAGTTGCGTACTAAATTTTAAAAAAATAAAAGATAAATTTAACTGCAGTTTTAAAGACCGGAATGATAGTTTAAAGGTAGGAGATATTGCAGGCTATTCTTACCCCCTCCCTTTTTGGAAAGAATTATTTAAGCACTATGATATAGTGCAAGCATACTCTATTGATCCCATTATTCCTATGTTAGCAGAGATAGATTATTTTTCTTTTGAACATGGTACTTTAAGAGAAATCCCATTTGCGAAAACAGGGCAAGGGCGCCTAACCTCCATGGCATATAAATCATCAGTTCATACTTTTGTAACTAATTATGACTGCATTGCCAATGCTAAACTTCTGTGCGGTGAAAATTTCACATTTATTAATCATCCTTATGACGAAGATCATGGTGTTGGCATTTCAAATGTAACTACTTATAGGACTATGTTAGAAGAAGATCTTGACGCTGATTTTATTTTTTTCTTTCCAACTAGACACGATTGGGTAAGTGGTACTGGTTCTGCAGATAAAGCAAATGATGTTTTTATTCGTTCATTTAACAAACTACTTCTGACAGGTAAACGAGTAGGATTGATTTGTTGCCAATGGGGTGAGAATGTATCACAAAGTAAAAAACTCATTGACGAATTGGGATGTTCTCAACATGTTAAATGGGTTGAGCCTATGGGTATGATAGCTTTTGAAAAAACTGCACTAGCGAGTGATATTGTTGTTGACCAGTTCAAGTTAGGAGCATTTGGAGGTGTTATGTTTAAAACAATGTCGGTAGGTGTTCCTGTATGTACCTATTTAAACCCAGAACTGCTTAAGGGGTTGTTTGATGAATTGCCGCCTGTAATCAATTGTAAAACTGAGGAAGATATCTTCAATAAACTGGAAAACCTAATAAATCATCCTTCAACTTTAGAAGAATTAGGGGTCGAATCACGTATGTGGGTTAAAACATATCATAGTGGTAGAGAGGTTATAGAGGCTCAGGTTAAACAATATATGAAATTTATAGACAATAAAAATGTGAAGGAAATAAAAGCTTATGCGTAAGGAATTACTCGAGTTACTTCGAGGAAGATGTGGTGATGAATTAAAGGTTGTTATTTATGAAGAAAGTAATGCTCATATTATTGAAGGATCATTGCATGAGCCAGATGGTTACTGGTACCCAATACAGAATGGAGTGCCAAATTTATTAAGAGGGGGGCTAAGGAGTGAACAAGAATTATTTCGTGAAAAGCATAACCTCGGCGTATTACCAGATGCTCAGTTTACGGACCATGAAAAAAACCAATCCTTAACAAATAATACATTTTCTGATAAATGGCGTAGGTTTAAGAATTACGGGATGTTGAATACGCATAAAGAATTTTTATTTGATTGGTATTGCAAAAAACTGGGAATGACAGACATAAATGAGTTAAAAGAATTCTACAATAAAAAGCAATGTGTGCTCGAAGTTGGTCCAGGCTCAGGGTTTAATAGCCGGTTTATGGCAGAACAAGTAAATGGTACTGTCATTGCGCTAGACATATCGGATGCAGCATATACTACATTTGAAAATACAAATAGTTTGAAAAATTGTCATGCTGTTCAAGGGGATTTAATGGATGTCCCTTTTGAGAATGATTTTTTTGATTTTATTATTGCTGATGGTGTGCTGCATCATACACCTAGTACAAAAGATGCCGTTTTTTCTTTGTATAATAAGCTCAAGCCTGGAGGACAGTTCTTTTTTTATGTGTACCGTGAAATGGGTGCAATGAGAAAATACTGTGATGACTTTGTTCGTGAGGCATATACTAAACTTCCAGCTGAAGATTGCTATAAAGCTTGTGAAGGGTTTACGGAGCTTGGACGCGAATTATCTAAGTTGAATGTAAATGTCACCCTAGAGAAAGGAATACCTGAATTAGGTATTCCTGCAGGCGAACATGATGTCCAGAGGCTTTTTTATTATAATTTTATAAAATGCTTCTGGAACGATGCTTTTGATTGGGAAACCAATAATATGGTTAATTTTGACTGGTATCATCCACACAATGCATGGCAGCATTCTGAAGAAGAAGTCGTTGAATGGTTAAATGAATTGAATGTTACTGATTATAAGTTTAATAATTCTAATCCAAACGGCATATCGGTCCTCTTAACAAAATCTAAAGCTGTCTAAACATAAATTCGATAATCATGAATATTTGTATAATTGGTTCTAATGGATATATTGGTCAGTATCTATGCAGGTTGCTTCAAAGTAGAGGACATAATCTACAATCAGTAAGCTCAAAAGATGAGCATGGTATAGATATAAAAACTGGATTGTTAAATGATAGTTTTAATTTGAATGCAGAGACGGAATGCGTGGTGTACCTTGCCCAATCACCTTATGTGGGTTTTAATAAGTTACGTTCTAATCATTTATACAATGTAAATGTAATAAGTGCGATTAAAGTCGCAAAAAAGCTTGAAGATCAAGGTGGCGGTAAGTTTATATACACTTCGACAGGTAATGTTTTTTCACCATCTTATGACCGAGTTTCTGAAAAATCAGCTTGCAGAAGAAATGATTGGTATGCGCTTTCTAAATTACATGCTGAAGAAGCCCTTAATTTGTTTTCTGCGACCTTAGAAATTATTAATTTAAGGTTGTTTGGTATTTATGGGCCAATGCAAACTAACCGGCTTATTCCTAATTTAATTAAAAAGATAAGAGATGGAGTTCCTGTCTTCTTGGAAAAAAATAGTAGGGATGATTCAGATGTTGATGGATTAAAGTTATCTTTAACGTATATAAATGATCTAACACATATAATGGAATCGATGATATGTAATGGAGCTCCTCCATTAGTAAATGTAGCAAGTAATCAAGCCTTGAGTTTACGAGATATTGCTACTGAAATTGGGTTTGTTCTTGGTCACGAACCAAATTTTTGTTTCTCGGACCAATATAGGCAAGGGAACCTAGTCGCCGATACTAAATTATTAACTGATATTATTACTCATCAATTCGTACCTTTTTCTGAGGGCATCCAATTGACAGTAGAATCCGCTAAACAAGTACTCGATAGCTAATATTGAGTAGTTCATTAGAAAAAAATAGTTTTTCTGAGCCTGGGAATTGGAGTTTAAGCGGAGGAGGTGGCGCAGAGAGGTTCTTCGCCGATATATTTAAATCTTATCATAAGTTAACCAAACTAAAATTTAGAATTATATTTGTAACTGATCCAATTTCACTTGGCAGATTAAATCGTAATAGTCATTTAATCGTATAATACAATGATGATGAAATTTTATTTGTTGACGAGTACCATTTGCCACTTGAAAAGATATCGTTGATTAGAGGTTCTGACGTTAACATCGAGACGTATAAACTTACTCAGGATAAGTCAAAATTGGTCACAATCATGTTAGTTGGCCGTATGTTGAAAGACAAGGGTGTTGATCAATTTGTTTCGGGCGCTTTTGGAGGCGTATTGTATCGGGCTTTGACGCTTGGGCAACCTGTGTTCACATACCTTGATGATTCTGGAGTAAGTTCGAGTTATGGAGCTACACCTCTTGTGTTTAACTGTAGTAACGAGAAAGAAATAGTAGAAGCAATAATAAGCGCAATTAACAATCCATCCATGTTAGATAGTATTGGTAGTCGAGGAAAAGACTGGATGAATGAATACCTTTCAGGCAAGCAAACAGTCATTACTCAATTAGAATTGATAAAATCTGTCCTTGAGAATAAAAAATCTATGAATAGATGATGTTTAAGGTAATCAATGACTCATTTTAGATTAGATAAAATATGAACAAACCGCATATTGCAATTCTGTTCTTAGGCGTAGGAAATCTTAGGGGCGGCGGTGGCGCTGAGCGATTATATGCCGATGTTTTCGAAAAACACCACCTAGTAAACGAACCTCGGGTGAGACTATCACTGATAGTAGACGATGATTCATTTAACCATCTTCGTGAAATCAATAAATTATGTGACAATAAAAACATATATAAAATTGATGTAAAAAAAATAATATTCAAAGGAATTTATTTAGCAAAAAAGATTGGGCGTTGGTGTGATGATAATGAAGTAGATGTTATACATATCCCATTGATATCACCTAAGTATCTTTTTTATCTTTGGGGGGCGGGGATTATTTTTGGACGAAAAAAACCGAAAATAAGTATTGCTCAAGTTGATGCCAATCTGGTGTATGGTTATAACGACAAAAATAATAGAAGAGGTTTAGAGCAATATAAAAGTATTTTTTTACATTGGATATTCTTTAATACAACACACCTAGATGGAATATTCACTTGGTATAAAAATTTTTCTGACTTTAGTCAAAATATACGAATTTGTGGGAAACCGCTAGTTCGTAGCGCGCGCTTTTGCTTTGTAGATTCTGACCGATATAAGCCATCAGTAAAAAAACATAAGAAAATTGTCTTTGCCGCAAGAATGGTTGAGAGTAAAAGACCATTACTCTTTATTCATGCTGTCAATAATGCGGTTAAAAATAATCCAGAAATATTTAATGAATGGCATTTTGATATGTATGGTGATGGTGTTTTACTCCATGAAGTTGAAAAAAAAATAATATCGCTAGGTCTGCAAGAATGGATAACTGTTCATAGTGGCAAAGATTTGGAAAATGTTTTCGCTGAGTCATCAATCTTTGTTTCAACACAAGAAAAAGAAAATTTCACGTCATTATCGATGCTGGAAGCAATGTCCTCAGGCAATGCAATTGTGGCTTTTGATGTTGGCCAGACAAGAATATTTGTTCATGAAGGTGCTAATGGACTGTTAGCACATGACTCGTTATTTGAAAGTATTTCTGATGTCCTGACTGATTTGCTTTCCAGGCCAAATGACATCATCAAATTCTCAAAAAATAGCCGAGATATTGTTTTAAACGAGCAGTGCGCATTGAATTTTATTAATGACATAGAGAATTATTGGTGTGATGTACATGATGCTAAGAAAAATAGTTTTTATTGATTTAAATATATTATTGGAAATATATTGTACTTAACCAATACATCCAACAAATTAATCTAATATTTACTTAATAATATAAATGTGTGGCATAGCAGGAATTATTGATTACATCTCACAGCCTTCAGAAGGTTCGCTTCTTGAAAGTGCTAATTTAATGGCTGATGCAATCACTAATCGTGGTCCTGATGATAATGGAGTCTGGGTTGATGAACAGAATGGAATTGCTCTTTCTCATAGACGCTTGTCAATCATCGATCGGTCAAGTGCTGGTCAACAACCGATGATGTCGAACGATGGACGTTACATTATTGCCTATAATGGGGAAATTTATAATTTTAAAGAATTAAGAAATGAGTTGAAATCTATTGGCAAGGTATTCAAAGGTAACTCAGATACGGAAGTAATCCTGGAAGCATGCGCTACTTGGGGGATACATAAAACGATTGGACGGCTTATAGGGATGTTTGCATTTGCTTTATGGGATAAGAAAGAAAAAACACTTTATCTTGTAAGAGATAGATTGGGAATCAAACCATTATACTGGGGCTCTTTTGGTAGCCTTTTTTTGTTTGGTTCGGAACTTAAGGCGCTGCGAGCACACCGAGGATGGGAACCGAAAATTAATCGAGATGCACTTACGAGTTTTATGAGATTTAGCTATGTTCCCTCACCAATGTCAATTTATGAAGGTATATCTAAACTTGCTCCTGGATGCATCTTAACTATTCAACCCGGTAAGAAAGCTCAACTAGATTCGTATTGGTCGTTATCTGATGTTGTACGAAAAGGTAAGCGGAGTGAATTAAATGTTAGCGATGACGAGGCTACTGATGCGTTAGATAATCTACTTTCTGATGCGGTAAGTCGGCGAATGGTAGCAGATGTCCCTCTCGGTGCCTTTCTTTCTGGTGGCATTGATTCTTCTACAATAGTGGCATTGATGCAAGCACAGTCGTCGCGACCAGTTCATAGCTACTCTATTGGATTTCAGGAGACAGGATTCAATGAAGCCCAACATGCAGCTGATGTTGCCAGGCATTTGGGAACAGACCATACAGAATTGTATGTGACACCTAAAGAGGCACAGGAGGTCATTGCTAAATTACCTGATATATATGACGAACCCTTTGCTGATTCATCGCAAATACCCACGTACTTAGTTTCATCACTGACACGTCGGCACGTAACTGTTGCTTTGTCTGGTGATGGAGGTGATGAATGTTTCGCCGGTTATAATAGGTACGTCTATGCGGAGCGTATACGTCGTGCACAAAAATTATTGCCCAAAGCTTTTAGAGGTTCTATTGCTTCCTTGGTTCGTTCTATCTCTCCAAAGCAACTGGATGATTTAGCCAACATACTTCCTTCCTCTATTAAGCCTAATCAGGTCGGCGATCGATTACATAAACTGATGGATGTGTTGTCTGCAGATGAAGAAGAATTTTATCCAAGACTTATTAGTCATTGGGATGAACCAGAAAGGCTTGTTTATAAAGGTAATGAGAAAAGAGGTGTTATTTGGGACCCAGCTGTGCGTGATTTAGTCCCTGATTTTATTGAACACATGCAATATCTCGATCTTCTTACCTATCTACCCGATGATATCCTTACTAAGGTGGATAGGGCATCAATGGCTGTCTCACTTGAAACTCGTGTTCCTCTATTGGATCATCGAGTAGTTGAATTTTCATGTCAGTTACCAATGCGTTTTAAAATTAGAGATGGAAAAAGCAAATGGTTGCTCCGGCAAGTGCTTTATAAACATATGCCGAAGGAACTCGTGGAACGCCCCAAGATGGGTTTTGGTGTGCCAATTGGGGAGTGGTTACGTGGACCATTACGAGAATGGGCTGAAGCCCTTTTAGATGAGGCTAAAATAAACGGTCAGGGTTATTTAAATTATGGACCCATTAAACAAAAATGGGAGGAGCATTTGTCAGGAAAAAGAAATTGGCAATACCAATTATGGAATGTATTGATGTTTCAGGCATGGCATGAGCGTTGGATGAATTCCTGACGTGACAAAGTTATTGTATCTGGTTACTGAAGATTGGTATTTTTGTTCCCATCGTCTTGAACTTGCTACCGCTGCCTTAAAAGCGGACTATGATGTTTATTTAGTAACGCAAGTCACATGTCATGCAGAAGTCATAACCACAGAAAATATTAAACTATACCCCGTGGTTTTTTCTCGTTCTTTTAAACGCCCATGGCAAGATATCAAAACGTTAATAAATATCTTTAAAATTTATCGAGAGATTCAACCCGATATTGTGCATCATGTGGCGTTAAAGCCGGTGATGTTTGGTTCCTTAACATGTCTGTTTATGAAGAAAAATAAACCTAAGGTGGTCATTAATGCAATGACTGGACTCGGTTCATTATTCATATCGAAAAAACCATTCCTTTCCATAGTAAAATCAGTTTTCAGTAAACTACTTATCTTTTTTTTACAAAGGAAGAATAGTCATTTAATCGTGCAAAACAATGATGATAAAGCTTTATTTATTGATGAGTATCATTTGCCGCTTGAAAAGATATCTTTGATAAAAGGTTCGGGCGTTAACATGAATACGTATAAATCGGCTCTGAATAAATCAAAATTAATCACAGTAATACTCGTAGCCCGTATGTTGAAAGATAAAGGTGTTGAAGAATTTGTCGACGCTGTCTCAATATTAGAAAAACAGGGCCAGAGTGCACGATTTGTACTTGTAGGTGATATAGATGAAGAAAACCCATCATCGATATCTACTGCTCGACTTGAAGAATGGAATGAGAAAGGAATAATAGAATGGTGGGGTCAGTGCGACAACATGGCAAGTGTTTATGAACAGGCAAATATAGTTGTTTTGCCTTCCTATAGAGAAGGGCTACCCAAGGTTTTGTTGGAAGCCGCTGCTTGTGGCTTGCCGATCGTTGCTACAGATGTGCCAGGTTGTCGAGAAATTGTTAAACATGGTGTTAATGGTTTACTAGTGCCAGTAAGAACTGCAGATGAACTTGCTGCCGCAATCAATCAGTTAATAAATAATCCAGAACGCTGTAAGGAAATGGGAAGTAGAGGAAAGGATCTGGTTGAAAAAGAATTCTCATCGAATATTGTTATCGACAAAACACTCATGCTGTATAAATCGTTACTAACAGCACCGTGATTATCATTTAAGAAATGTTCGTCAGTCTACATATATGAAACATATCCTGATTACTGGTGGTAGCGGTTTTATTGGGCATAGATTGCTTGGCCTGCTTGCCACAATGAATCATTCACTTCGTGCTACATATTTAAACAATAAACCTGTAAAAGATTTGTCTTTGTCAAAACATATTGATTGGCGACAATTTAATCTAATTGATGAAACATCATATGATGGATTATTAAAGGATATTGATATAGTCATACATTTGGCAGGTATGGCGCATATAACAACAAAAAGTGCAGATTCCTCAGACAAGTTTAGAAAAGTAAATACTGAAGCAACAACAAAACTTGTCAAGGAGGCAGCAAAAAACGGTGTTAATCAGTTTATATTTATAAGTACCATCAAAGTTAGCGGTGAAAGGACAGAGAAAAAATCAGATAATAGTTTTTATGCGTTTACGGAAACTGACGCTTCAAATGCATCCGATCCTTATGCTGATAGTAAGATTGAGGCGGAAACCAAACTGATCGAAATATGCCAAAAAACAGATATGAAATATACTATTTTCAGGCCTCCATTGATCTATGGTCCTGGTGTTAAGGCTAATTTTTTCAATTTAATAAAATTAATGGATCTTAAGCTTCCTCTGCCGTTGGCAAATATAGATAATTTGAGAAGCATACTTTATGTGGATAATTTTTGTGATGCGATCATTAGAAGTATTGATCATGATAATGTTATGAATGAACGGTTTTTCATAAAAGATAAGGATATTTCTACGCCTGAATTGATGAGAACTATAGCAGAGGCATTGGATAAACCAAATCGCCTGTTTCCAATGCCGCTTGCGATAATGAAAATGGTTGCTACATTATTTGGTCGCAGAGAACAATACAATAAGTTGACGGATTCCCTGGTCGTTGATGATTCAAATTTACGTCAAAAGCTGAAATGGTCTCCACCGATAGAATTTACTAAGGCAATGCAGACAACAACAACATGGTACAAAAAACAATCTAGGAAAGCAGGATGATGTTGCTAGTCTTGAGTGGTTGCTTCCTAGTGACATTTTTATTCTCACTCGGTATTACTTCGTTAGTAAGAGAATATGCTGTAAAAAATGCAGTAATTGATATGCCTAATGAAAGGAGCTCGCATACAGAACCTACTCCAAGAGGAGGCGGGATTGCTGTAAGTATACCTATTGTTATTTCAATAATTGGAGTGTATCTGTTTGACCTGATCTCATCTCCCTTGTTCATTGGTCTATTAATTAGTGCACTAATTATAACTATCATTGGCTGGCTAGATGACCATAAACATATTATGTTTTACTGGCGGGTCATATTCTATTCAATAGCATCGATATGGACTATAAGTTGGGTTGGTAGTCTTGATGCCATTAGTATTGGTTTGATACGTATACCGTTACCATATATGTGGGGATATATTGTTACGTTTCTTGGTCTTGTGTGGTTGACTAACCTCTATAACTTCATGGATGGCACAGATGGGCTCGCAGCATTACAAGGTATTTGTGCGGGCTTTTTTGGCGGAGTACTTATGCTTCTGGAAGGCGAAACAGGATTAGCACTTATATGTTTTATTATTGTCTCTTCTTGCTTGGGGTTTCTCTATTGGAATTGGCCGCCAGCAAAGATTTTTATGGGCGATATCGGCAGCTGTTTGTTGGGTTTCATTTTTGGGGCACTCGCTTTAATTAGCGATGTAACAGGAACCGTATCAGTGAGTATATGGTGTATGCTTTTGTCTGTATTTATTTGCGATGCTACATTTACGCTTATAAAACGAATTGTTCGTAGAGAAAAATGGTATGACGCACATTGTTCGCATGCATATCAAAGGCTAGTGCAAATGGGAATGACACATAAGCAACTCGCTATTGCTTTCTTTTTCCTTAATACGATTGCAATTTGGCCGATGTCTTATGCAGCATATGCCATCCCATCACATGCTGTTTATATTTCTATTGGGATTGTTGTATTAATGTTTGCGTTATGGCTGCTAGTGCAAATAAGGTATCATTATTATTTTAAAAATAGTCAGGTTCTATAAATTAAAATGATTACATTAAATCGAAGACTGTCTATCCTTGTTCATGATTTATTAATGACGGCGCTAGCTTGGCAATGTGCGTGGTGGCTACGATTCAATCTTGATTTCCCATTTTATAATTGGCAATTGAGCATGTATACCTTGCCACTGGTGTTACTTATTCAATCGCTTGTTTACAAGCGATTTAAGTTATATCGAGGCTTATGGCGTTTTGCCAGTCTACCGGATTTATGGAATATCCTTCGAGCCAGTATTATCGGCACCTTCAGCATTACGCTAGTCTTGTTTATGTCCTTGCGGCTTGAAGGCATCCCTCGTTCTGTTCTCGTCTTGTATCCAATGTTATTAATGTTTTTTCTTAGTGGTCCGCGCCTAACCTACAGGATGTGGAAGGATCATTCACTAAACCTCAATGCAAAAAAAGAAGGTCGGCGAGTATTGATCATTGGGTCCGGTTCTGCTGGAGATATGCTCATAAGAGATATTTTAAGAGAAGGTAGCTACCAACCTGTTGGTTTTATTGATGACGATCCTAATGTGCTGAATACTGAGATACATGGTGTAAATGTTATCGGAACAATAAATGAAATCCCTATAATTTGTAAAGAACGCGAAATAGATCTCATCATTGTTGCTATTCCTTCAGCCACTAATAATGATATGCAAAAAATAATAAGCATTTGTGAGGAAACCGGTTGTGCATTAAGAACATTACCGAGTCTCGAAGATATGGTGTCTGGAAGAGTTACATTGAATGAATTACGTGAGGTCATGATTGAAGATTTATTAGGGCGTGAAAAAGTTAAATTAGACTGGAAGGCTTTAGAAAAAGGTATTTCAAATAAAAAAGTCCTTATTACTGGAGGTGGTGGCTCCATTGGTTCTGAGCTTTGCAAGCAGATAGCATCACTTGGTCCATCAGATTTGATTGTCTTTGAGCGAAGCGAATTTAATCTATATCGGATTGAGCAAGCGCTGAAAAATTTAAATATTAACTCACATTTTATCCTGGGCGATGTCTGTGACAAGACCAAAGTAAACCAGATTCTGACTGAATTTAAACCCGATATCATATTTCATGCTGCAGCCTATAAACATGTCCCTATTCTTGAAAGACAACCACGCGAAGGTATCAGAAATAATGTGTTAGGGACAAAGATTATTGCTGATGCGGCAGATGCAAACGGCTGTGAACGTTTCATTCTTATTTCAACTGACAAGGCTGTTAATCCGACCAACATACTTGGTGTGTCGAAGCGCGTTGCAGAAATGTATACTGAGAGCATGAATGTTGACAGTAAAACAAAATATATGACAGTACGTTTTGGTAACGTATTGGATTCAGAGGGAAGTGTTGTTCCATTATTTAGAGAGCAGATAAAAAAGGGCGGGCCAATTACAGTGACACATGAAGATGTCACAAGATATTTCATGACGATCCCCGAGGCGTGTCAGTTAATATTACAATCTTGTTCTATGGGAAGCGGGGGAGAAATTTATGTTCTTGATATGGGAAAACCGGTCAAGATTAATTTTCTCGCCGAGCAAATGATAAGATTGTCCGGGCTTAAGCCTAATCAGGATATCAATATTGAGTATACTGGTCTCAGACCGGGTGAAAAAATGTATGAAGAGTTGTTTTACGATTCAGAAAAACGAGAAAATACAAAGCATAAAAAAATATATATAGCCAAACACCCATCTCTCAATGTTAATGAAATCAAGATGAAAATAGACAGTCTTGTAAACACATGTGAAAAATTTGATGAAGTAGGGATGCATTCGATATTAGAAAGTCTAGTACCTTATAACAAAGCTGTTGAAGACAACGTTGTGCCAATTGATAAAGTGAAGACGTCATGAAAAAAGTGACTAAGGCCGTTTTTCCTGTAGCCGGTATGGGAACACGCTTCCTTCCAGCGACCAAAGCAAATCCCAAAGAGATGTTGCCCATTGTGGACAAGCCTTTAATACAATATGCAGTGGAGGAGGCTATTGCAGCAGGAATTACCGAACTCATTTTTATAACAGGAAGAACCAAGCGCTCTATAACTGATCACTTCGATAAAGCTTATGAGCTTGAAACAGAATTAGAGAAAAAAGGAAAAGTTGAACAACTTGAAGTTGTCAGAAGCATCATTCCTGATGGTGTTACCTGCATCTATATTAGACAAGCTGAACCACTAGGGCTGGGCCATGCCGTGATGTGTGCTAAACCTGTAGTTGGAGATGCACCATTTGCAGTCATATTGCCCGATGATTTGATCGAGGATGGTGACAGGGGTGTTGTAAAGCAGATGATCGGCAAGTTTCAACAAGATAACAGTAGTATCATTGCTGTGCAAAATGTTCCGAAAGAAGATACATCAAAATATGGAATTGTAGAAACTAGTTCAACCAATGATAAGTCATTATCTAAAATAAATAGTATTGTCGAAAAACCTGAGCCGGATCTGGCACCATCAACACTAGGCGTTGTTGGCAGGTATGTGTTGAGTCCTGGAATATTTAATTGCCTTGAACAAACACCAAAAGGTGCAGGAAATGAAATTCAATTAACTGATGCGATTAGTCTGCTCATTAAAAAAGAATCAATTTATGCTTATGAATTTGAAGGTACGAGATATGATTGCGGTTCGAAATTAGGCTATATGCAGGCTTCAATTCAATACGCTTTAAAAGATCCTGATATCAAAGATGAATTCTATTCTTATTTGAAAGAAATTAGCTGATATAAATTTCGGACAATAAAAAAGGGTTTCATAATGAAACCCTTTTTTTGTTTGGCTCCCCGGGACAGGCTCGAACTGCCGACCTAGTGATTAACAGTCACCCGCTCTACCGACTGAGCTACCGGGGAATATTCGAGAACGCGTAGTCTACTGATGGTGTTAGACAGGGTCAACACTCTATAGTAGATAATTGCTTTATAACGCAGCTTTAATCCTTTCCATGCTCTTTTCAAGGTTTTCCATGCTGGTGGCAAATGATATTCGCATACAGCCAGGCGCGCCAAATGCTGAGCCAGGCACCATCGCTACTTCTGCTTTTTCCAGAAAGAATTCTGCTAGCTCTATATCATTATTGATCCCATCAAGCTTTTCTATAAGACCATTCATATCCGGGAAGCTGTAAAATGTCCCTTCAGAAGCAAGACAATTAATACCGTCAATCTCTTGTAAGGACTTCAGTACAAAGTCGTGCCTCTCCTTGAATATTCCGGTGCTTTCTTTGATGTAGGTCTGGTCGCCATCTAAGGCAGCCACTGCGGCAGCTTGTGCCATAGAACTTGCATTTGAGGTGCTTTGTGACTGGATTTTTTTCATACCCTTTATGATAGATTCTGGGCCACCCACATAGCCGATACGCCAACCTGTCATTGAATAGGCTTTAGACACGCCATTAACCACAACAGTTTGGTCATATAATCCAGGACAGGCATTAACAATGTTAACAAACTTGTCTTGTCCCCAAAGGATGTGTTCATAGATATCGTCAGTCACGATAAGGATGTCGCGATGATCTAGTAAGACTTCACCCAGCGCTGCTAATTCTTCTTTACTATAGCTAACGCCAGTGGGATTAGAGGGGCTGTTAAAGACAACCATTCTTGTTCTATCAGAAATTGCACCGCGTAATTTATCAGGGGTGATCTTAAAACCATCTTCAATGGTAGTTTTTAAAATAACGGGTTCTGCGCCAGCAAGCTTTGCCATGTCAGGATAAGAGACCCAATAGGGGGCAGGGATGATGATTTCATCACCTGGGTTCAGCACTGCTTGAAACAAGTTGTATAGACTGTGCTTTGCACCACAAGACACAAGGACTTGATTGTTGTTATAAACAAGGTCATTCTCGCGTTTAAACTTATTTATAATCGCAAGTTTTAAATCAGCCGTTCCATCAACAGCGGTATACTTGGTTTGACCCTTTTTCAGAGCTTGTATCGCGGCTGCCTTGATATGTTCCGGGGTGTCAAAATCGGGTTCGCCTGCGCCAAGGCCAATGATATCTTTACCCTCAGCTCTAAGTTCAGCTGCACGTGCAGTGACTGCGAGAGTAGGTGATGGTTTAATACTTTGCGCACGATGCGATAATGGGATGTCCAATTTTAAAGGCCTCTATTTGGTGTTTCAATTTCTGATTTAATATATTGTCTTAGCATACAGCTTTTAATATTAATTATACTGAAGTTAAATTATAAAAATATTCGATTTTTTGACACACCGCTCTCGCACATCATGGTACTTCGCGGCATTAGGTCATCCTGACCAAAAGGCCGTGTAATATACTAGAAACGGATAGCTTAACAAACATAATATGAAAGAATTTTCACTGGTTTCTGACTTTATTCCTGCGGGTGATCAACCGACCGCGATCACTGGCTTAAATGAGGGCTTAAAAGATGGATTGGCATATCAAACTTTACTTGGTGTAACTGGCTCAGGTAAGACGTTTTCAATCGCCAATGTCATTCAGGAACAGCAGAGACCGGCGATGATCTTGGCGCCTAATAAGACCCTGGCCGCACAATTATATGGCGAGATGCGTGAGTTTTTTCCAGATAATGCCGTTGAATATTTTGTTTCATATTATGACTATTATCAGCCAGAGGCCTATGTCCCGGCATCGGATACCTTTATTGAGAAAGATGCCTCCATCAATGAGCATATTGAACAAATGCGCTTGTCGGCGACAAAAGCCATCCTGGAACGTCGCGACACGATCATTGTTGCCAGTGTTTCTGCGATATATGGATTGGGCGATCCATCCAGTTACCTAAAGATGGTGTTGCATCTGGATAAGGGCGATCTCGTTGATCAAAGAACCCTGTTACGCAGACTGACAGAACTACAATATAAGCGTAATGAAGTCGAACTTCATCGCGGGACTTTTCGAACGCGTGGTGATGTTATTGATATCTTCCCTGCAGAATCAGAGCGTGAAGCGATACGTGTGGAATTATTTGATGATGAGATTGAATCGATTAGTCAATTTGACCCATTAACCGGTGCTGTAAACCGTAAATTACCGCGCGTCACTATTCATCCCAAGACACACTATGTGACTAAGCGGCAGGTTTTATTGGATGCGGTTGAATCAATCAAAGTCGAATTAAAAGAGCGATTAGAACAGCTCGAGTCGTTAAATAAATTGGTTGAATATCAACGACTGGAACAACGAACGCGTTTTGATATCGAAATGATCAATGAGATTGGCTATTGCTCTGGCATAGAAAACTACTCTCGTTATTTGTCCGGACGTGCTGCCGGTCAACCACCGCCAACGTTGATTGATTACCTGCCAAAAGACGCCTTGCTGATAATAGACGAGAGTCATGTCACGGTTCCACAATTGGGCGCGATGTATAAAGGAGATCGGGCGCGAAAGCAAAATCTCGTTGAATACGGTTTTCGACTCCCCTCAGCACTAGATAACCGACCATTAAGATTTGATGAGTTTGAGCAATTAGCACCACAAACAATTTTTGTTTCTGCAACACCGAGAGCTTATGAAGAAGAACACTCAGGGAAGATAGTCGAACAGGTTGTCAGGCCAACCGGCTTATTAGACCCTGAGATTGAAGTACGTCCAGTGACAACACAAGTTGACGATTTGCTTTCAGAGATCAATCTTCGTGTAGCCGTGAATGAGCGTGTGTTGGTGACGACGCTGACAAAACGCATGGCCGAAGATTTAACCGATTATCTATCAGAGCACGGCATTCAAGTGCGATATTTACACTCTGATGTCGATACAGTCGAACGTGTTGAGATTATTCGTGATCTTAGAAAAGGGGAGTTTGATGTCTTGGTGGGTATTAATCTCTTGCGTGAAGGCTTGGACCTGCCAGAAGTCTCGTTAGTGGCTATTCTTGATGCAGATAAGGAAGGTTTTTTACGCTCTGGAATGACATTAATTCAGACTATTGGTCGCGCTGCGAGAAATCTGAATGGTAAGGCAATTCTATATGGCGATAAAATAACGAATTCGATGCAACATGCGATAGATGAAACAGAACGTAGACGTGCCAAGCAGATTGAATTTAATCAAACACATGGGATAACACCCAAAGGCATTAATAAGGCAATAACAGATATTCTTGATGGTGCTTATACTGACAAAAAAACGATTGCAAAGAGCTATCAGCGAGTAGCAGAAGATGTCGCTGAGTATAGCGAGATGACGCCTGAGATTTTGATGAAAAGAATTAAAAAAATGGAAGAAAAGATGTACCAGCATGCACGTGATTTAGAATTCGAAGCAGCAGCACAGGTTCGAGATGAGATCCATGAAATGAAGATTAACGGACTGGGTTTAGCCAATATTAAAGCAGGCTAATTAAATACCCAAGATACTGGAAAATGAAGATCTATAGCACGCCTGTTTTCATCTATACCAGCGTCGCCTAAAGCGCCTACTGTTGGTGCTCCTCCTTGCAGGGGGCGGCCATGCGTGTCGTCGCGCCTCTCTTTGAATAAAAACAGAAGCACTCTAAACCTTAATTTTTCAGCATCTTGGGTATAGGGGTTGTAACGGACCCATAGTCTTCTGTATGCTATGCCGCCTTCAGGCGCGTATGCTTTTATGCCCAGACAGTGCAGCTGGTTCAACTGAGCATATTCTGAGTTGCATCTTAGCAAGGACCTGAGTTAGTTTTATTGTTTTATATAGGCGCGTACGCTTTTATGCCCAGAGGGTGCAGCTGGTTCAGCTGAGCTTACTCTGAGTAGAAAAATTGACGTGATCTTGAAATATTGATTAAAGTTTTACAATAGGCGCGTAGCTCAGCTGGTTAGAGCACTACCTTGACATGGTAGGGGTCGTGTGTTCGAGTCACATCGTGCCTACCAAATGCATACAGGCACCGTTAATACGGTGCCTGTTATTTTAAATCCTTTACACGTGGCCTTTTGTGGGGGTCACCACTGATAAATAAGGAGAGAACATGCCCACGATTACGTTACCCGATAAAAGTCAGCGCGAATATGATGAAGCGCTCACTGTCATGCAAGTTTCTGAGTCCATCGGACCTGGTCTTGCCAAGGCAACCCTTGGTGGACTGGTTGATGACCAAGTTGTCGACGCTTCTTTTCTCATAGAAAAAGACAGCAATCTAAGAATAATTACCGAACGTGATCCTGAAGGATTAGAGATTATTCGACACTCATGCGCTCATCTTATGGCGCAAGCGGTAAAAGAACTCTACCCGGAAGCACAAGTAACCATTGGTCCCGTTATTGAAGACGGTTTTTATTATGATTATGCCTACGAACCGGGTTTCACGCCGGAAGACTTGGTCAAAATAGAAAAAAAGATGCAGGAATTGTCCAAAGCTAACCTAGCGGTGACACGATCAGTCAAAAGCAGAGATGAGGCGACAGCCTTTTTCCGTGACTTGGGTGAAGAATATAAAGCTCAAATCATTGAATCAATTCCTAATAATGAAGAACTCTCGCTCTACACCCAGGGTGATTTCACCGATTTGTGCCGTGGGCCGCATGTGCCCAGCACGGGAAAAATAAAATCCTTTAAATTGATGAAACTGGCCGGTGCCTATTGGCGTGGGGATTCGAATAATGAAATGCTGCAACGAATTTATGGTACTGCCTGGCAGGATAAAAAGGCGCTTAAGGCCTATCTAAATCGACTTGCTGAAGCAGAGAAACGCGACCACCGTAAATTGGCCAAGAAACAAGATTTGTTCCATTTTCAGGAAGAGGCACCTGGCATGGTATTTTGGCATCCGAAGGGGTGGGCCATCTATAAACTCATTGAGCGCTATATCAGTGCGAAAATGGAGATGAATGGCTATCAAGAGATCCAAACGCCGCAAGTTGTTGATCAAAGCCTATGGGAACGTTCCGGTCACTGGGACAAATTCAGGGATGATATGTTTACGACAAGTTCAGAGAGCCGTGACTATGCGATAAAGCCGATGAATTGTCCCTGTCATATTCAGGTTTTTAATCAAGGTTTAAAGAGTTATCGAGATTTGCCGTTACGATTGGCTGAATTTGGCTCCTGTCATCGCAATGAAGCTTCTGGAACCTTGCATGGTTTGATGCGTGCTCGTAATTTTACGCAAGATGATGCCCATATCTTTTGTACTGAAGGCCAGATACAGGATGAGGTTTCAAATTTTATCGATATGCTGTTTGATGTTTATCGAGATTTTGGTTTCGACGACATCATTATTAAGCTTTCCACGCGTCCAGAAAAACGGGTAGGCAATGATGAAGTTTGGGACAAGGCCGAGAAAGCGTTGGAATTAGCATTAAATAACAAAAACATAGAGTGGGATTTGCAACCTGGTGAAGGGGCCTTTTACGGGCCGAAGATTGAATTCTCACTCAAAGATTGTATTGGCCGAGTGTGGCAATGTGGGACGATTCAGGTCGACTTTTCCATGCCTGAGCGACTGGATGCCTCTTATGTCAATGAGGACAGCACAAAGCAAGTTCCGGTCATGCTTCATCGTGCCATTGTGGGTTCGATGGAACGATTTATTGGTATTTTAATTGAGAATTATGCCGGCGCATTTCCGGTTTGGTTGGCACCAATTCAGGCTGTTGTGATATCAATTACGGAAAAACAAAGTGAATATGCAAAGAAAGTAGCAGAAATCTTGAAAAACCAGAGCTTTAGGGTCGAAGTTGACTTGAGAAATGAGACGATCGGGCTTAAAATCCGCGACCACGCAATGCAACGTGTTCCCTACCAAATTATTCTGGGTGCGCGTGAACAGGATGAAAATACTGTCGCAGTGCGGACTCGTGATGGTGAAGATCTTGGAGCAATGTCTCTAGAAAAACTCATCGAACGATTAAACGGCGATATTGCGCGTCTTGGTCGCAATAACTTGGAGGAATAATTTATCAGCGCAGAAAAGAAGACACGCCTCAATGAAGACATAACTTCGCCAGAGGTGAGGTTAATAAATGCAGAGGGTGAACAAGTAGGTGTCGTGTCAATTAGTGAAGCAAAACAAATCGCTGAAGACTCCGAGTTAGATCTGGTTGAAATTGTTCCCAATTCTGAGCCGCCTGTTTGTCGGGTCATGGATTACGGAAAATTCATATTCGAACAGAATAAGAAAAAGCACGCTGCCAAGAAGAAACAAAAGCAGATACAGATCAAGGAAGTTAAGTTTAGGCCTGGTACCGAAGATGGTGATTACCAAATAAAGTTAAAGAATTTAATTAAATTCTTGAGCAACGGTGATAAGGCAAAGATCACACTCCGATTTCGTGGTAGAGAAATGGTGCACCAGGAATTAGGAACGAAGATGTTAAAGAGAATAGAGGCCGATCTGGAAGAATACGGAACAGTTGAGCAATTTCCAAAGATGGAAGGTCGACAAATGGTCATGGTTTTGGCCTCAAAGAAATAAATTGAAGATATATTGAGTGGAGTTATTGAAATGCCCAAGATGAAATCAAACAGCGGTGCTGCAAAGCGATTTTCACGTACTGCATCGGGAAAGTTTAAACATGGCCAGTCACATCGCAGCCATATTTTGACTAAAAAGAGCACAAAGCGTAAACGTCAGTTGCGCGGAATGCTTGCAGTTCATGATAGTGACCAGAAGGCAGTTGCCCGAATGGTTCCGTATTTATAGAGAGGAATTGAAGCAATGCCCAGAGTAAAACGTGGTGTAACCGCACACGCCAGACATAAAAAGATTATTGATCAGGCCAAAGGCTATAGTGGTCGACGTAAGAATATATTTCGCGTTGCCAAGCAAGCGGTCACAAAAGCAGGTCAATACGCCTATAGAGATCGACGTCAACGCAAGCGACAGTTTCGCTCGTTGTGGATCACGCGCATTAACGCTGCTGCCCGAATACATGGACTTTCATATAGCCGATTTATTGATGGATTGAATAAAGCGTCGGTAGAGGTTGATCGTAAGGTACTGGCTGATATAGCTGTCTTTGATAAGGTCGCTTTTGGTGTGTTAGCTGAACAAGCTAAGGCCAGCCTCACCCATTAATCATTTCGTATGATGACTTAAAACAGGGAAAGGCTTACCTTTCCCTTTTTTTATGTGCATGAATGTACATTAGGTCGTGAGAGGACATGAGTCCGTAGCGACGATATATTGGATTCAAAAGTGAATAACACCGAGAAACTACAAGCTCAGGCTTTATCTGAAATTGATTCTACAGATGATCTAACTCAATTAGACCTCATCAGAGTTGATTATCTCGGTAAGAAAGGTCAACTCACGCAACTACTAAAGCAACTCGGTAAATTACCTGCAGAAGAAAGACCACAGGCTGGTCAAGTTATCAATATTGCCAAGGCGATGGTGCAAGCGGCGATAGATGCGCGCAAAGCAGTGCTTGAAGATGAACGTCTTAATGAAATAATTAAAGCAGGTCGACTGGATGTTTCATTACCCGGTAGAGGTAATCGCCGTGGCGGTTTACATCCGATTACATTAACCTTGCAGCGAATAGAGTCTCTTTTTCAGCAAGTCGGTTTTGATGTGGTTGAAGGGCCAGAAGTTGAGGATGATTATCACAATTTTGGAGCGCTTAATATTCCAGACAATCATCCTGCGCGTGCGATGCACGATACCTTTTATTTTCCAGACGGAAGATTATTAAGAACACACACCTCATCGGTGCAAATACGCATCATGCAAGATAATAACCCCCCGTTTCGTTTTATTGCACCTGGCCGAGTTTATCGATGTGACTCAGATATGACGCATACGCCGATGTTTCATCAGGTGGAAGGTCTCATTGTTGACGAATCGGTGACCTTTGCAGATTTGAAAGGCATGTTGATCGATTTCCTGGAAATATTTTTCGAAAAAGAATTACAAATACGTTTTCGTCCGTCTTATTTCCCTTTTACGGAACCTTCTGCTGAGGTTGATATTATGGGTGATCGGGGATGGTTAGAGGTCTTAGGGTGTGGGATGGTCCATCCAAACGTCTTAAGAAATGTGGGTGTTGACCCAGAAAAGTATACCGGGCTTGCCTTTGGCATGGGCGTAGAGCGTTTAGCCATGCTTTATTATGGTGTCGATGACTTGAGGATGTTCTTCGATAACGATTTACGCTTTCTTAAGCAATTTCACTGATGGGAATGTATGACATATGAAATTCAGTGAACAATGGCTAAGGGAGTTTGTTAATCCGGAGATAGATTCCGAAACATTAATGCATCAGTTAACCATGGCTGGGTTAGAGGTCGATGGAGTTGAACCGGCTTGTTCAACATTTTCAGGATTGGTGGTGGCTGAGGTTAAATCGGTATCGAAACATCCCGATGCAGACAAGCTCAAAATCTGTGAGGTCGATTGTGGCGATAAAGCATTATTAACCATTGTCTGCGGTGCGGCTAATGTCAGAGAAGGGATGCGAACAGTCTTGGCTAAACTTGGTGCAAGTCTACCGGGTTTAGAAAAACTGGAGGCCGTAACACTCAAGGGTGTCACTTCATCTGGAATGCTTTGTTCTGCGAAAGAAATTGGTTTAGGTGACGATCATGATGGCATTATAGAACTATCTACTAATGAGCCAATCGGTAAGGAACTTCCTGAATTAATTGAAATAAATGACAACATAATTGAAATATCGCTAACCCCAAATCGTGGCGATTGCCTTAGCATTACTGGCATCGCTCGTGAAGTCGCTGTGTTTAATAAAATCGATTTTAGCGTCCCTGAAGTTCAAGCAGTTGACACCAACATAGCGACAACACGCAATGTCATTCTTTCAGCGGCTAAGGCATGTCCGAAGTATCTTGGCCGAGTGATAGAAAATGTCGATACCGCTGTTAAAACACCGCTTTGGCTGTCTGAAAAACTAAGACGTTCAGGACTTAGAAGCATTAATGTCGTTGTTGATATAACCAATTTTGTCATGCTTGAGTTAGGTCAGCCCATGCATGCATTTGATAATGATTGTCTACAGGGGGACATTGAGGTGCGTCTTCCAGTAGCTGAAGAAACGATAAAACTACTCGATGAATCTGAAATTGAACTCAAATCCGGTACAGTATTAATAACGGATGAAACGGGTCCAATAGCCATGGCCGGCGTGATGGGCGGCTACGATAGTGCGGTCACGACAACATCAACAAATATCTTTCTGGAAAGTGCGTTTTTTACACCAGAGTCTATCAGTGGTGAAGCTCGTCAATATGGCCTGCATACTGATTCCTCGCATCGTTTCGAACGAGGAGTGGACCCAGAGCTCCAGTCCGCTGCGATTGAGCGCGCTACTGCTTTGATTATAGCGTTGTGTGGCGGACGGGTTGGTCCAATTGTCGAAGTATTAAGTAACGCAGATTTACCTAAGAATGCCGGCGTCAATCTTCGAAAATCACAGATCAAACGCATACTCGGTATTGAATTAGATGAACAGTTTGTCTCAGAGACATTCACCAACCTAGGAATGCAATGTAATTATCAAGAAAAACAATGGAATACAGTTCCTCCTTCACATCGTTTCGACTTAAATATTGAGGTTGATCTTATCGAAGAACTGGCGCGGATATACAGTTATGACGCGATTCCTGTTTCTGCACCCAGCAATAAATTGAAAATGCGCGTAGCCAACGAGAGGCATGAGACGATTAAGCGCATACGTGAAGTACTCGTAAACCACGATTATCATGAGGTGATTACATATAGTTTTGTTGACCCTAAATTAAATAAACTATTGAATCATAACGATAATAATTTATTGCTGGCTAATCCAATAGCACCAGAATTATCGGAGATGCGAACCAGTTTGTCAGCTGGTTTGATAAGCACATTGCAATACAATATTAAACGTCAAATAGAACGGATCCGAATTTTTGAGACGGGGCTGGTTTTTAATAATAAAGATGATCTTCAACAAGAACCTCATGTTGCTGCTTTAATTTATGGAAATATTAATGAAAAACAATGGGATAAGAGAAGCATATCATCTGATTTCTATGATTTTAAATGTGATGTTGAGACAATTGTCTATTCTATGTTCAACGCTGATGATGTTGAGATGAAATTGAGCTCATCAAATATATTACATCCTGGACAAGCCGTAGATGTTTTTGTTAAAGGTAACAACGCAGGTTATTTTGGCCGTTTACATCCCAAATTATGTGCCCAGTATGATCTTTCGGATAATATTTATCTATTTGAATTTAATATAAAAAATATAATTAAGCAGGAAAAAACACGCTATCAACCAATCTCCAAATATCCGTCTGTAAAAAGAGACATTTCTATCGTGATCGATGAAAAAATACTATTTGACGATGTTCTGAAATGCGCTCGAAATGAGTGCACGGACCTACTAACTAACCTAGAGTTATTTGACGTGTATCAAGGCGAAGGTATTGAAAAGGGGAAAAAAAGTCTCGCTTTAGGCTTGACCTTTCAAGCAACTTCTAGCACTCTTAAGGACCTAGAGGTTGAGGCCATCATGAAAAAGGTGATGGCTGGTCTAAATAATAATTTCGGTGCAAAACTGAGAGAATAATATGGCGGCACTGACAAAAGCTGAAATGGCGGAAAAACTATACGAAGAACTTGGCCTAAACAAACGTGAAGCCAAGGAAATTGTAGAAATGTTCTTTGAAGAAATTCGCTCCGCTCTAGAATCAGGGAATCAGGTTAAACTTTCCGGTTTTGGAAATTTTGATTTGAGAGATAAGAAACAACGCCCTGGACGAAACCCAAAGACGGGTGAAGAAATTCCTATTAGCGCACGGCGCGTAGTGACATTTCGTCCTGGCCAAAAACTAAAGGCACGAGTAGAAGCATATGCTGGAAGCGTCTAACAATAGTGAATTACCGGCAATACCCGGTAAACGTTATTTTACCATAGGTGAGGTAAGCGACCTCTGTGCTGTTAAGCCACATGTCTTGAGATACTGGGAACAAGAATTTCCATCACTCAAGCCGCTTAAACGTCGTGGCAACCGACGCTATTATCAGCGACATGATGTCATCCTGATTAGACAGATAAAAAGTTTGCTCTATGAACAAGGATTTACCATTGGAGGCGCAAGGCAACGTCTTTCTGGCGATGAAGCTAAAGATGATTCAAATCAAAGCCAACAGATCATTAAACAGCTAAGAACTGAGCTAGAAGAAGTTTTAGATCTGTTACGACGTTAACTTACATATAAAATAATCAATTAGTTTTCGTATTTCCCGGTTTATAAATTCTGACTACTGAACTCAGACAGTAGCTGAAACTCTCATGTTTAGTTAGTATCATCTTATTCACAACGGGGCGTAGCGCAGCTTGGTAGCGCACCTGCATGGGGTGCAGGGGGTCGCAAGTTCGAATCTTGCCGTCCCGACCATAATAGTTTGTGATGTATCAATTAATTGAGAATTAGCCAAAATATTGCACATTGACCTAGCATGTATAAATCTTCCTTAATCCTATTTATTTTAATAACTATTCTGCAAATTACCGCTTGTGGAAAAGAAACAGATCCGAAAAAGGCATTTGAAAATGGTGACTATGAAACCGCATTTTCGCTTTGGATGCCGTTAGCTGAATCGGGTGATGCCGATGCGCAAAACTATATGGGCATACTTTACTATTTAGGTTTTGGCGTTCAAAAAGACTATAAAAAATCCCTCGAATGGTATGGACGCGCAGCAAAAGCGGGACATGCTGATGCCCAAAGAAATTATGGAGATATGATCAATTTTGGACGCGGGATACAAAGAAGCAATCAGGAAGCTTATAAATGGTATTTCGCCGCCTCACAGCAAGGCAATCAAAAAGCGGCGCGTCAGATTGAAGTGCTTGCCGCCTCAGGTAATTTATCGCCAAATCAGCAGATGCATGCGAAAATAGAAGCCAATGAATTTATACTTGATGAAGAGAAACGTTTCATGAGTCATGACACGTATATCAATAAAAATAATTAATTAATAACTAACTATGTGTGGAATAGTCTGTGGGGTTGCTCAACGAGATGTTTCTCCGGTTTTACTGGAAGGTTTAAAAAGACTTGAGTATCGCGGTTATGATTCAGCCGGATTAGCGGTTGCTAGTCATGGTAAACCGTTACAACGTTTACGAGTCGAAGGAAAAGTTAATGACCTTCTCAAGGAGTATGAAACAGCACCGCTAAGCGGAGGAACAGGTATTGCTCATACACGATGGGCGACACATGGTAAACCGAGCGTCAACAATGCTCATCCGCATATCTGTCGTGAACAAGTCGCTCTTGTTCATAATGGTATTATCGAAAATCATGAAGAATTACGCGCGCAGCAAAGCGCCTCGGGATTTGAATTCAACTCGGAAACTGATACAGAGGTGGTTGTTAATGCCGTTTATGAGGCATTACAAACTAACCCTGATTTGTTACACGCCGTTTTTAATACTACAAAACAATTACTAGGGGCTTATGCCTTAGGCGTTATCAATAGTGCTGATCCAGATAGGTTGATCGCAGCCAAAAATGGCAGTCCATTAGTTATTGGTGTTGGCATTGGTGAGTATTTTATTGCTTCGGATGTCTTTGCCTTATTGCCGGTAACGCAACAATTTATTTTTCTGGAAGATGGTGATATCGCAGATATCACACGCGATAAATTGACCATTTATAATTCCGAATTAGAAATTGTAGAACGTCCGATCAATGTGTCTGAATTAAATGCTGATGTGGCTGATAAAGCAGGCTACCGACATTACATGCTAAAGGAAATATTTTCTCAACCAAATGCAATTGCGGAATCATTAGAAAGTCGTATTGAAGATGGTCAGGTTATTACCACTGAATTTGGACAAAATGCAGATTCAATATTTTCCCAAGTAAAGTCGGTCAAAATTACCGCATGTGGCACTAGCTATCATGCCGGTTTAATTGCCGCTCATTGGATGGAAGAAATCGCGCGAATACCGTGTCATGTTGAAATTGCAAGTGAGTACCGATATAGAAAATCGGTAGTGACAGATGACACCTTGTTTGTCTCAATTTCGCAATCAGGTGAAACTGCAGACACTCTGGCTGCATTACAATTAGCAAAACAGTCAGGTTTTTTAAGTACTTTAGCTATCTGTAATGTTGGTGAGAGTTCTTTAACAAGAGAGTCTGAACTTGTATTTTTAACACATGCAGGACCAGAGATTGGTGTTGCTTCTACCAAGGCCTTCACCACACAGCTTGTTGCATTATTTCTAATGGTCATTGCTATAGCAAAACATAATAATCTTTTCGAAGAAGATGAAACTATATTAGTTAAGCAACTTGAGAGTTTGCCTGGGCGTGTAAATCAATTACTTCATCATAAAGAAGAAATTGAGACAATGGCTAATGATTTCGCTGATAAGCATCATGCCTTGTTCCTTGGCCGAGGTAGTTTTTTACCAATTGCAATGGAAGGAGCATTGAAATTAAAAGAGATTTCTTATATCCATGCTGAAGCCTATGCGGCTGGAGAACTGAAGCATGGTCCATTGGCTTTGGTCGATGATGATATGCCGGTTGTTGCGATTGCGCCAAATAATGATCTTTTGGAAAAACTAAAATCAAACCTGCAAGAAGTGAAAGCACGTGGTGGAAAATTGTATTTGTTTGCCGATAAAGAAAGCGAGGTAGAATCTACAGAAGGCGTCTATGTCATTAATCTTGATATTGTTTATGACTTCATGGCACCTATACTTCACACTGTGCCGTTACAATTATTGGCTTACTATGTCGCTGTCATTAAAGGTGCTGATATTGATCAACCGCGAAATCTTGCTAAATCGGTCACAGTTGAATGACAAGTTCTTACAAACAAGATGAAAAATAGTTAAGATTTATCTGGTTTACAATTCCATATGATGGTGAATTCGATTATATTTTAATTCTTTACATGCAGTTCTTTGACAATAACTG